>Ga0137297_10006_pt1 | contig 279159 bp, 238 predicted proteins | sample RamsorincwithD2O_FD_97191 | JGI IMG/M metagenome (GOLD analysis project Ga0137297, IMG submission 97191) | Mouse cecal microbial communities from Vienna, Austria - Mucin amended with D2O | ecosystem: Host-associated > Mammals > Digestive system > Large intestine > Cecum | place: Austria: Vienna...
CTTCCTCGTCAAGCGACACTGGCACCACATGCTCCACGCCATTTTCACCGACAATGGCGGGCATGGAAAGCACCACATCCGTCAGACCATACTCCCCATGCATCATACTGGAGATCGGCAGCACAGACTTCTCATCCCTGACAATCGCCTCACAGATCCTCTTTACTGCCATGGCAATACCGTAATAGGTGGCCTGCTTGCGCTCAATAATTTCGTAAGCGCTGTTTTTCACTCTGTCTGCAATTTCCCTTGTGGCCTCTCTCAGCATATTGCTGTCAATATCGCTTCGTATCCTGCAAAAATCTTTTAACGGCACACCGGAAACGTTAGCGCTGCTCCAGGCCGCGATCTCGCTGTCGCCGTGCTCGCCCACGATGAATGCATGTACCCCTCTGCTGTCCACCTCCAGCAATTCTCCCACCTCATATTTCAGTCTGGCGGTATCAAGCACCGTCCCGGAACCGATCACCCGGTTCTCGGGAAGACCGCTGATCTTTAAGGCCGCATAAGTCAGGATATCCACCGGATTTGCCACCATCAGGATAATGCCTGTCTTATTGTACTTTGTCACTTCCGGCATGATGTTTTTCAGAATGCCGATATTTTTATGCACCAGGTCCAGCCTTGTCTCTCCCGGCTTCTGGTTTGCCCCGGCCGTGATGATCACGATCCCGGCATCCGCAATGTCCTCATAAACCCCGGCCCATATCTTCATCGGACGTGCAAAGGAAATGCCATGGCCGATATCTAACGCCTCGCCCTCCGCCTTTTTCATATCCACATCGATCAGAACCATGTCGGAAAACAAACCGCTCTGCATCAACGCAAAGGCGATTGTTGATCCCACAAATCCGCAGCCGATGACTGCCACTTTCCTACTGTCCACATAATGTACTTTGTTTTTCATAATATTTCCTTTCTGTCTGCTTCTTTTACTCTTATTTTAATATGTGTGTTCTCAGATTATTATATCAATTACAGAAAATTCCGTTTTTTCATAAAACGGCCACACGGCGGCTTGTACATAATGAGCGTTATTATCAGTATGTCCTCTTTTTTCAAAATAATACTTTTCCCTCTTTCCCGCTTTCTCTTATTCCATGCGCCTTATTTTGATCTGCCCGTTCTTTCCTCAGTCAACGTAAAGACCTCAGCCTCCCAACTATGATCATAAAAACAACTCCACAACATACACCATAGCACATGCCCCTATCGCCACCCGGAACAGATTTCCGTCTACATAGGCTATCCCAAGCGCCGCGATAAATCCTGCCCAGGCTGAATATGGAGATCCCGTCGCATGCAAAATGGCCGGAAATGTCATGACTGCCAGCGTCACATAGGGCACGTAATACAGAAAAGAGCGAAGGAAGGGACTTTTTATGTCCTTTCGGATCAATGTCATTGGCAGTGCCCGGATCGCATACAGCGTGAGTGCCGCCACAATCAGATAAAAATAAACATTCTGTGTCAATTGTCCGCCCTCCCTTCCTGTTCCGTGTCGTTTTCCCGCACCGGAAATTTCCATGCCGCAAAACCCGCGATCACAACAGTAAGTATAATGATCTTAAAGCCTTCTGAAATCTCCCTTATCCCGGGTATAAGAGAAAACAGAAAACTTGCCAGCATGGAAAAAATCACGATTCCACATATGATCCTGCTTTTTTTTGCCGGCGGAATGATAATGGCGATAAACATCCCGTAAAGTGCTACGCCAAACGCCCTTCCGAGCCTTTCCGGCAATGCTGCGCCAAGTAACGCTCCCAGAAAAGTACCAACTGTCCATCCCGGCCCTGCCACTGTGGCCGCGCCATAATTGTAAAAAGGATTCAGTTTTCCCTCCACCGCCGAAGCGATCCCGAAAATCTCATCCGTGATATAGTAAGAAACCACCATCCGATGTCCCGTTTTCATACTGCTTCCAGCCTTCTGTGACAGCGCGCAGGACATCAGCAGATACCGCAGATTAACGATCAGCGTAGTCATCACCATCTCCAGATAACCTGTACCGGAAGCAATCACTGTCATCGCCGCATACTGACCTGCCGAAGCGTGCAGCAACATGGAAGAAACCGCCGCCTGTACTGGTGTCATACCGATATTTTTTGCTGTGATCCCAAGAGTAAAAGCAACGGCAAAATAACCCATGGCAATGGGAATTCCATCCCGTAGCCCCTTTTTATACCAATATCCGTTTCCCTTTTGTATTTCCTTATGCAATTCAGGATTCCTCTTCCCTGTTCCTGTGTATTCCCATCCATTTCCCGGTACGGTATTCCAGAAGGGAAATCACATAGTTTGCTGCCCATCCGATGGGCACCACGATCCAGACTACCTCTACGCCAAATTTCGGTGCAAAGATCATGGATGCAAACACTCTGATTCCCAAATTTACCATATTCGCCACGGTAAACATCGCCATATCTCCCGCACCGCGAAGCAGTCCGTCAGTGATCATTTTCATACCAATCAGCACAAAAAACCACCCAATAAACTGCAGGTATCCCGCCCCTGTGTGATAAGCAGCCGCAGAGGCCTCCTCCCCCAGAAACAGCAAGATCAACGGTCTGTAAATAAGCTCCAGGATCAAGCAAAGCAGTACTGCAAAAGCTGCCACGATTCCGTATCCCGTGTGATAGCCCCGTTTCACTCTGTCAAGCCTTCCCGCACCGATATTCTGTGCAGCATAGGCGCTCATCACATTCCCCATCGCCGCCATCGGCACAATGCAGATACTCTCCACCCGCATCCCCGCTGAAAACCCCGCTAACACCTGAGCGCCGAAACTGTTTACCACTGACTGCACCAACATCATCCCGATGGAGATCGTAGACTGCTGCAGGATAGAAGGCAGTGCTACTCTCGCCATCGAAAAAAACTCCTCTTTATCAAACAGGGCAAGCTTTCCTTCCACCTCATAGCCTTTCATCTCTCTCAAAAGGATCAGGAAGGAAAACACCGCCGATATTCCCTGGGCAATCAGCGTTGCCCAGGCCACACCGGCCACCCCCATCGCCAGCTGTTTCACAAAAAATATATCCAGCACGATATTAAATAAGGACGAAAATATCAACAGATACAGTGGAATTTCAGACCGTCCCAACGCATTAAACATGGCTGATAAAATATTATACATAAAAAGAAACGGCAGGCCAAGAAAATAAATTTTCAGATAGACCGTGGCATCCCCCAGCACATCGGCGGGCGTACGAAGTGCTATCATGATCTGCTTTCCAAACAGCAGGCCACCGCCACCCAACACCAGGCTGAGCACCAAAAAGACTGTCAATGCCGTACGGATAGACAGCTTCATCTTTTCATAACCCCGGGCGCCAAAATAACGGCTTGTGATCACAGACGCTCCCACACCACCACCAATGGCGACAGAAATAAATACTGTGGTTAATGCATAAGATGCCCCTACTGCCGCCAGTGCATTCTCGCTGACAAATCTGCCCACCACGATAGAATCCACCATCGTATAGAACTGCTGAAATAAATTGCCAATGATCATTGGCAGTGCAAACAGAAGCAGTGCTTTCCAGGGCTTTTCCGTGATAAGATATTCTTTTTTCATAATACATTCACCCCTTATTGTGCCTCACATTTCGGATCACATTTTCAACATATATCTGTTCCAAAGCCATATCCATTATTTTAAACGTAATAGAAAGAAAAGGCAATGGGTGAAAATATATAAAAAAATTTAATTTTAATGTTACAATATCTGTTTTTGGAGGGATAAATATATAAAAGAAAAAACAGATAAGTCTGAATATCCAGCATAGCTTTTTTCTGTCTATCGCATTTATTGATACCGCAAACTCTATCGGAACAATCAGTGCACTCTTTTCCTCTGTTCTGCAGAGCTGTTTCAATCACTCAGATTCATTTCAGACAAGATTCCCGGCGTAATTATTTATCTTATGCCGGGAATTCTATTGTTTATAAAATAAGTGGGAAAATAATACTTTCAATATTGATGTGGTCAATAAGGAACTGCTCCGGCATGATATCCGGACACTCACAGATATGACAGTTTTATTATTGCCTATTGACAAACGGTTTCCTGAGATATGAAACCGAACTGGTACATTACTTTGAAGATTACTATTTTGATGGGAAAGAAGATGTGTTTCAACAGAAACCCTGAAATGTTTTCCGCCAGACCATCCTGTCAACTATTCCCGTATAAGACTGGATGATCTTCACTACCTTTGTACTCACATTTGTATCCGAATAATCTGGTACCTGTATCCCATATTCTCCGTTCCTGTTCAGCTTTACCGCCAACTCCACTGACTGCAGCAGTCCTTCCGCATCAATCCCCGAAAGGACAAAACATCCTTTATCTAACGCCTCCGGTCTCTCTGTGCTAGTCCTGATGCATACCGCCGGAAACGACTTCCCCATGGACGCAAAAAAGCTGCTCTCCTCCGGCAGTGTCCCACTGTCTGATACTACACAGAATGCATTCATCTGCAGGCAGTTATAATCATGGAATCCCAGCGGTTCATGAGCTATCACCCGTGGATGCAGCCGGAATCTCCCCTCCTCTTCCATTTGCGCAAGCCTCTTTCTGCTTCTTGGATGACAGGAATATAGCACAGGCATACAGTATTTATCCGCCATAGTATTTATTCCGTCGAACAGCGACAGAAAGTTCTTCTCCTCATCAATATTTTCCTCTCTGTGTGCCGATAGCAGGATATACTTCCCCGATCTGATTTCCTGTCCGGTCTCCTCTGAAATCCTGTCATGCACATCAGAAGACAGAATTGCCTGCAGATTATTATGCAACACCTCCGCCATTGGACTCCCCGTCACATAAGTCCTCTCTCTGGGCACTCCACACTCAGCCAGATAACGTCTCGCATGTTCCGAATAGGCCAGGTTCACATCCGATATGATATCCACGATCCGCCTGTTTGTCTCCTCCGGCAGGCACTCATCCTTACACCGGTTTCCTGCCTCCATGTGAAAGATCGGAATATGCAGGCGCTTTGCTCCAATCACAGACAGACAGGAATTGGTATCTCCCAGCACCAGCACTGCATCAGGTCTGATCTTTGCCATCAGTTTATAGGACTTATCTATTATGTTCCCCATCGTGCTCCCCAGGTCATCCCCTACAGCTTCCAAATACACTTCCGGATCTGCAAGACCCAGATCCCTGAAAAATATACCATTCAGATTATAATCATAATTCTGCCCTGTATGGGCAAGGATCGTGTCAAAATAAATTCTGCACTTATGTATTACTGCTGAAAGTCTGATAATCTCCGGTCTCGTTCCCACGATAATCAGGAGTTTTATTTTTCCATTGTTTTTCCACTGCGGATAAATTGTTTCTTTCATCATATATTCCCTTTCTCCGGATTGACGATCTTATCTAACTTCCCCAACAGAACCGGTTCATGGAAGGTGTCCGGATGTCCCGGATCAAAGATCTCGTTAGCCCACATTACAGTCACAAGATTTTCCGTTTGACTTAAGTTTATAATACTATGTGTATAACCAGGCAGCATCTGCACTGCCTTCATCTGTTCCCCTGTTACTTCAAACTCGATCACAGGGTACTCCTCCACAGTTTCCGGATCAATACCGATGCGTCTCATCCTGATCAGGCCGTGCCCGGAAACAACAATGAATATCTCCCACTTGCTGTTATGCCAGTGTTCGCCTCTTGTAATCCCGGGTTTTGCCACATTCACTGATACCTGCCCACAATTCAAAGTCCTGACCAGTTCCGTGAAGTTTCCCCGACTATCCACATTTGACCGAAAACTGTATGCGATCTTCGACGGTGGCAGATAGGTCAGATAGGTGCTGTAGAGTTTTTTTGCAAAAGAATTTTCTGGAATCTCAGGAATCCGCAATGTCACAGGCATTTCCTTAAACCTGTAAAGAAGCTCAACGATCTCTCCCAGTGTCACATGATAAGTTGTCGGTACATAGCAGTATTTGCCAGCAGGATCTGATACTGCCACCGCACCGCCATATACAGCAGATGTCATCTCCGTCGCTTCCTGTCTGTGGTAAGTACCATTCTGCAAATTTTTCACTGTTTCCCCGCCTTCCGGGCACAGATAATTTATACGATGTTCCTTTCCCTCCAGAGCATCTAACATCTCCTCAATCAAGTCATCGATATACAATAACTCCAGCTCCGTAGCAGGATCATTCACTGTATAGTCCAGATCATTTGCCACTGCATGACAAAAGGTAGCCACCGCAGAATTATAATTTGGCCTGCACCATTTTCCGAACAGATTGGGAAACCGATAAACCAGTACTTTCCCCCCTGTCTCTTCGCCATATTGAAAGAATAGTTCCTCACCCGCCAGCTTGCTCTTTCCATACTCTGATCCCACAAACCGTCCTGAAAGGGAAGCCTGGATAGAACTGGCCAGCATAACCGGGCAGCGATTACCCTGCATTTTCAGCGTATCTAACAGTTCCGATGCAAAACCATAGTTTCCCTCCATAAATTCCGATGACTCTTTTGGGCGGTTCACCCCGGCCAGATTAAACACAAAATCGCACCTTTTGCAGGCGGCCTCCAACTCCTCTTTCGTGCTGCCTGTATCATATCCATAAATTTCTGTAATAGTCAGATTTGGCCTTGTCCCATTCTTCCCATCTCGCAATTCCTTTAAATTCCATACAAGATTCCTTCCTACAAAGCCGTTGCTTCCTGTTACCAGTATCCTCATTCTTATTCTCCTCCGTCTGCCCTGAAGACACTCTTTAAAAATATTTTTTCATCCTTGTGCCGTCTTCAGAATCCCCCGCACATAATCCGTGGTCAGGAGCTTCTCCACCGTCCCTTCCACATCTAACAGATTCGTGTTGTGACTCGTATATGCTTCCTCCGCCTCTGTCTGGTTCTGCCCCTCTACAAAGTACTTGTCATAGTTTAAGTCCCTGTTGTCCGCAGATACCCGGTAATACCTTCCCATGTCCTCGGAACGCAATCTTTCTTCCCTCGTCATCAACGTCTCATACAGCTTCTCCCCATGACGAGTGCCGATAATATGCGTGCCACTATCTCCAAACAGCTTCTGCACTGCCTCCGCCAGTACACCGATTGTGGAAGCATCCGCCTTCTGGATAAACAGGTCTCCAGGATTCGCATGTTCAAAAGCAAATTTAACAAGATCTACCGCTTCGTCCAGGTTCATCAGAAAACGTGTCATTTCCGGATTGGTGATGGTAACCGGCTGGCCGTTTCTTATCTGGTCAATAAAAAGAGGAATCACCGATCCCCTGGAGCACATCACATTTCCATATCTTGTACAGCAGATCACTGTCTTTCCCCGCTCCGCCGCCACCCTGGCATTTGCTCTGACCACATGTTCCATCATGGCCTTGCTGGTTCCCATGGCGTTGATGGGATAGGCCGCCTTGTCAGTAGAAAGACACACCACCTTTTTTACGCCTGCCTCAATAGCGGCATGGAGCACATTATTGGTTCCCTCTACATTGGTATAAACTGCCTCCATTGGGAAAAACTCACAGGAAGGCACCTGCTTTAATGCCGCCGCATGAAAAATAAAATCTACTCCTGACATGGCATCATGCACAGATTGAGAATTTCTGACATTCCCAATATAAAATTTGACTTTCTTTGCCACGTCCGGGTGTCTTGCCTGTATTTCATGGCGCATGTCATCCTGCTTTTTTTCATCTCGGGAGAAGATGCGAATCTCCCCGATATCTGAACATAAAAAATGCTTCAGGACAGTGTGCCCGAAGCTGCCAGTTCCGCCAGTAATTAAAAGAGTCGCATTATTGAAGCTGCTCATACAGAATCCTCCTGCTAATTATTTTCATACTGCTCCATTTTTACCGATAACAAACAGACAGACTATATCCAGTCTGCCTGTTTGTTATTAATCTTTATATCTTCAATTTCCAGCTATATGATTCCTTCTGTCGAAGCAAAAAAATACTTTATCATACACTGTTTGTATTATCCAGGATACAATCAACGTAATCGGCAGTGCGACCAAATAAGCCTCTGTCAATGAAAATCTCCCTAAAATATTTGACAGAAATTCATAGATTTGGCTATGAAATAAATAAGCACTCATACTTATATAACTCATCCAAATCAACAACTTACTGAACCAACTGTTTGAAATTTTTTCTATCCCTTTTCCAATCATAATCATAATAAAGATCACTGTTCCACTTCCAAATAATTCTGCAAAATAAATTCCGACCTTGCTGACAGCCTTAGTGTAAATCACACATAATAGTACAAAACCTATACTAACGCCTATCAGCCAAATTCGTTGATTCCATTTTTTATCCTTATCTTTTTTACATTCCGTTAAAAGCAAGCCTGTCACATACGCGGGTAAATATAGCAATAGCCTGTCATCTCCGCCAGCAAAAACAAGCAGTAAAAATCCAATATATATAAACACACTAAAAAAAAGTTTACTGAAATAATTATTTCTAACAATAATTATTGGTGTTATTCCCCAAAACAGAAACATCATATCTATGAACCATACTGTCCCTGGAGCAGGTGGAAATACGCAGGCTATTCCCAATATGCTCATAATATATTGTCGTAAAGATGTTATATACCATAAGTCTGAATTGAATAAATGCCAAATATAGAAGATGGTAACTGATATAAAATATAATGGATAAATTTTCAAAAACCTCCGGAGATAAAATCTCCGGAGATCCCCTGAACTATAAATTCTTTTCCCCGCTGACAAGTGCCCTGATAAATAAACAAAAGTAGCCAGAATACCTTTTGTAAATAGTAAAGTAACTTTATTTGAGTACTGAAAGTCGGATACCCCCCTAAATGCCAAAAGCCGACTATCCATAGCATGCACAAAGCACTTGTATAATCTATATATTTAATCCTCATATTCATTATTACTTACTGTTTACCTTTTATATTTCTTATCATTCTGCAACCATTGTGCAAGTATTATCACATTCCATAATATTGATTTATAATTTTCTTTTGAATACAGGTGCTTTTTCCAGATAGCAGTCGCCTGACCGTGATCAAATCCTTCCAATGCTCTCAACTCTTCAGAATATATCATTTCCTCTGCCCATTCTTTTAAAGGCCCCCGTAACCAGTCATCTAATGGTATGCTAAATCCTTTTTTAGGTCGCTCCAAAAGCTCCCTGGGGATCTCGTCATATAGTAATTCCCTCAAAATTGCCTTTGTTCCTAATTTGTTATATTTATACTCCATCGGTAAAGAATACGCAAATTCAATAATTCTTTTATCTAAAAAGGGAACCCTGGTCTCCAAACTATGATGCATTGCAGCCCGGTCAACTTTTACAAGGATATCATTAGGTAAGTACGTGTAAAAGTCTATCAGCTGCATAGCATAGACAACATTCTGATCAAATAAATAATTTATGGAACTTGCAAAATAATCTGCAGATATGCCCGGCTTCATCAAAGCATCCTCTGCAGTGTCTATTCTGAGCATCTCATAATAAAAATCTATAATATTTGATGCCCGCAGGGCTCTCGATAATTTATTAATCTTATTATTAAATGTCCGTCTGTTTATTGGTTCAAACAGTCTGCTTTTCAACAATGCACTCAAACTATATTTTATTGATTGAGGCAACATGTTAATCCTTTTAAAATATGCTTCAATTATTTTATAATGTTCATACCCGCAAAATAATTCATCTCCCGCATCTCCTGTCAAAACAACCGAAACACATTCTTTTGCAAGTTTTGCCACTAAATAAGTCGGAATTTGAGAGCTGTCAGCATAAGGTTCATCATATATTTCCGGGATATCAGGAATGACATTCATTGCCTCAACATCTGTAACATAAAGTTCCCGGTGTTCAGTGCCAATGCAGGAAGCAATCTCTCTGGCATAAGGTGCTTCATTATATTTCTCTGTTTCAAATCCGATGGAAAATGTCTTTACCTTTTCTTTCGAAATCTTCTGCATATACGACACTATCAGTGAACTGTCAATTCCTCCCGATAAAAAAGCTCCATAAGGTACATCTGCAATCATTTGTTCAGAAATTGTGCTGTACAAGAGCTTGGATAACTCTTTCTCAGGTGCTTTTCTTTCCTCAACCTTTTTTATAACATTTTCTTTGAGTCTCCAATAATTCCTGCAATTTTCAATTTTATAAAAGGGATATTTAATTTTAACAATTCCGGCAGGTTCCACTTTGTATATTTCATTATAGATCGAGTATGGCGCTGGAATATAACTATGTCTTAAAAACATGCCTATAGCTTTATTATTTATGCTCAGTCCTATTCCCTTTTCACAGGCTATACTTCGAATTGCTTTGAGTTCTGATGAAAAAACAAATATATTATTTATGAAACCATAATAAAGCGGTTTTTCACCTGCCCTGTCCCGCATCAGATAAATACTTTTTTCCCTGCGATCATATAAAGCTATCGCAAACATTCCCCTGATTATATTTAACGTTTCGATAATTCCCAGTTCTGAAAATAATTCTAATAAAATTTCAGTATCTGTAGTACTTTTCAATTGATTCTTTACGTCATCCGCCAAAAAAGCCTTTAGTTCCAGATGATTATATATTTCGCCATTAAAAACTATAATATATCGTTTATCCATGGACTGCATAGGCTGCCGCCCTGCTTCTGACAAATCTATGATAGACAAACGTCTGTGGCCAAATGCCACCCCATTGTTGCTGTCAACATACTCTGCACCATCATCCGGGCCTCGATGTATTATCGAGTTCATCATACATCTGATGTCATAAACTGCCTCACTGCTATTGCAAATCCCACAAATTCCACACATTACTACCCCTTCCATTCAAAAGGTCACATATTTATCTGTTCTTTATAAAACGATATACTGCAGATAACACATAAAATACCGGTTTTTTAATTACCATTGGAATTTTTGCAGTTATATCATGAATATTAAAATGCTTTTTTCTATCTAATGGATATTGTTTATTGAGTTCCCCAAACTTCCCCTCAGCCATAAGTCTGCAAACCGTGTCCCTATTCTCAAAACATGGACTTGGGGCCGAAAGCTGTCTGTTTCTTTCCAGTTCCACTGTCTTATCAATTTCTGTATAAATTAAGTCGTCCTTTATCAGATCCCATAATTCCTCACCTTTATCTGAATTGATCATGATGCTGGATTTAGGCTCAAACCGGTATATACCCAATACACCGGCAGCTGCAGAATCTCCTATAGTAATATCGCCAAGTCTTTCACTCTGTGCATATCCACATTGGTAACAAGCTTTGTTCAATGACATATTTTTAGAAAATATTCGAAAATATAAATCTTCTGCAGCCTCACATTTAAAAGTTTTTCCATTTTTATATTTGACTTTAATTAAAAATCCGCTGGCATCAAAGATGTTTCTATTTCTGAAACGAAATGACTGGATTTGCTCCCCTATATCCGCTTCCAGATATTTTATATATTTTTTAAAGGATATCTGACTTGGGACACCATGGCATACCAGATCTACAGTATAAAGATTATCCCAATCACGCTTCAGAAACATCTTTAATCCTGCAATCTGACAGGGCGTTCCTGTATATAGCACATGTCTTCCTTTTTGTAATTCATTTTTAACTGAATTATAACTATTTTCAGGATTTGACTGAACATACTTTGAGCCCTGAAAACGTACAAGTTCCTCCGCGTTGTCAGTACCGGCATGAAACACATTGAATTGTTCATCCATACAACAGCCATAAACTATGCCTTTATATCTACTCAAAAACCTGTCCGCAATAACAATAAAAGCTCCGCCAGAAGCACTGTTCAAAGCCCGCCTTTTATTTTTTGCATATGCAATATAGCATTGATTTATATTATGAAACAATTCGGACCTCATAGACTTAGCCGGGCATACAGACAGACATAGTCCACATTGTGTACATCGTTCATTTATTATTGGCTGCAAAAAGCCGAACTCATTATATCCAAATGTTATTGCCTGCGCGCCGCATATTTGTTCACAGGTGCGGCATCCTGTACATTTTCCTTCTATTGGGACATTACTTACATTCACTCAACGCCTCCTTCAAATAAATATCAGCCTGCTTTTGCTCTTTCCATATTATCTCTTTACATCCGATATATCCTTTTCTCCAGATGGTTTTCCAATCTTTCACTTTAAATTCCTCCACTGTTCTTACCAGTCTCTCTTCCAAATTAACTAATCTAAGTAAACTTTCCAATCTGGAGTTTCGGGTTTTATGTTCATACAAAACAGATTTTTTTTCAAATATAATAGAAAATGACAATGCATGAAATGAATTTGTAAACACTACTTCTGCATTGTCAAACAAATACAGATATTCCTGAGGGCCGGCACAGCATATCTGATAATCCGCATGCTTGTATCCCCTCAGACTCGGGCTTATTACAACGCAGGGCAACCCTGTATATGCTTTTACCAGCGGTAATAGTTCATATTCTATGCTATTTTCAGATAGCGGATAATATAGAATATATTTCGAAGGCAGTTTCTGAGTAACCGGAACTTCCAGTTCTTTCCACACGTCTCTATCATACAACAAAGTAGGATCTATATTTTGTACCGCTGAAAATCCCATTTCCCGCAACTGTGTAACTGCTGTATCTTCTCTCACACCAATAGCGGTCATATTCTTACAATGTCTTTTTAAAAATGCCACATCTTTCTCTTCTAATTCATCAAGGCCTATACTTGCCGCATATGCCACCTTGGGGACCAGTCGTTTTTCAAATCCGCAGAAAAAAGTATCATCATACATAATATGTTCCGGATTCCATATTTGGTCACTCCCACAGACATATGCATCCACCTGGGGCGGATTTTGTTTAACTTCTTCCTTTCTGTAATAGCGCGTTGTCATTGGTGGATGGAAACGCTCTTTAAATTCTATAAATTTTTTTTTCATCTCCGCATTTCTTTTGTATGCAAAAAAACTACGGACAGTACTTTTTAAATCTTCCTGAATACCTATTACTCTGGCATCATAAATACTGTATAAATATTCTGGTGAATATGCAATTAATTCCGGTTCATGTCCCATCTCAGATAATTTTCTGCAAAGAGCATAAGCCTGCAAGGTCGCCCCTATACTAAATGTATCATGTATTGTCAGCACGCCGATTTTCATTTTTTACCTCTTTTTAATATCGAAAACAAAAGTCTGATCTGTTTTTTATACATAAAGAAAATACCTGCCGTCACAAATAAAGTGATCATAATTTTATAACATGTGCTTCCAAAGTGAATGTTGTCATCCTTTCCCCGATAGTCAAACACCAATCCTATTCCAGTCACAATAATTGTAATCAGCAGGGCAGCCAACATTTTGGGCATTCCAAAATCCACTCTGCAGTTCTTTCGTGAATAGAGCACTGTAATAACTGTCAGGAAAAAAATATATATTATTGTAGCAAATGCCGCTCCGTATAAGTCAAAATATTTTATAAGCAAATAGGACGCTGCCAGATTGATCAGGCAACCGCTTATGGAACACACCGATATAAAATTGCTGGCCTTTACATTATATAGAATAGCTAATACGTGAGAATAATAAATAAATCTGATAACCAAACCAATAGCAATTACAGGCACTATTCGCCATGCGCTATTGTATTCATCAGATGCAAGAAAATATAATGCCTCTTTTGAAAAAAAGGAAAGCCCCATACAAAAATAACAATATATTATAAAGACAAAAACGGAAAACTTCTTTATATTTATCCTCCCCTGATCTCCGGCACCCATCTGTTCGTTAAACCAGGGGTGAAATGCTAAATTAAGGGAAGTTTGCACAAGACTCATCATTCCACCCACCTGTGATGCAATACTAAATACACCAGTAGCTGCGTACGAAAGAAACATATTTATATATACTTTGGAAATGTATTCCGAAATATTATTTGATAAATCGTGTGGCACAATCGGCAATGCGTATTTAATTGATTTTTTAGCATAATGCCAGTTTATCTTAAATACAACGTCTCCTGACAAATACAGTCGTAATAATCCATAGACTGCAAGAATAAAATTTGCAATCATAAGGCCAGCCATATAGCCAATTGCCCCCTGCCTTAATATAACAATAAAAATTATATTCAATACAGCATGTGTAAACATATAAACTATGTTACTTGTAGTATACTTCCTTCCCTCCTGTTTTGCCTGTAAAATTGTCTGATATGTGGTAAACAAAGTGGTAAAAAGAATGATTAAAAAAGTAAAGAAAACCAACGGCCAAAAGTCAATGCCCTGGAAGAGAGAACGCATAAGCCAATCTCTGAAAATAAACAATCCTCCAATTACAAAAAAACTGTTTAATACGATCACACAAAGTACAGTATTAACAAATACCGGTTTTTCTTTCTGCTCCGTCTCACCATAAAATCGCATGAGCGACGCTCGTAAGGAAAGCATTGTAATAATACAAAGTACTGTTGAAAACCCGGTAAGAGTGTTTACCATTCCATATTCACTGTCTGTCAGGAAATAAGTATAAACCGGCAGCATTGCAATATTAACAATTTTCCCTAAAATCGTTCCTATAGAATAAAATATGGAATTGCTGATTACTTTCTCAAATGGACTTTTAACTTTCATTCACTGTTTCTCCTGGGAATTATTATTGCAGGTACTCCAACTGCTGTAGATTCCGGCGGTACATTCTGCAAAACAACAGCATTGGCTCCAATTTTTGCACCATCTCCAATAATTACCCCCCCGAGAATTACTGCTCCAACACCAATTAAGACATTTTTTCCTATAACCGGCATCTCAGGTGAACCCCTTCTCCCTCCTATCGTAACGTTATGCAGTATTTTAGCGTTTTCTCCAATTATCACATCAGAACCAATCACACATCCAAGCAAATTATGCGGGGTCTTTACAGATGGAGAAATGTCTGCAGAAGGATCTATTTCACAGGAAAAAATAATTCTGTTTAAACGCCAGATAAATTTTGCGATCCCTTTTCCCCATCGTCTATCATACATTTTTCTGGATATAATATATAATCTTATCGGTATGCTCATTTTCCCGGTTATATTTCCGAAATTTTATTTCCGGAGTCCTCCACAAATCTCTGTTTCATAATTCGTTCAAATAAATGTTCCGGCTCCTCATTTGTCTGCTTTCTGGCTATGCAGTTTTCTGTCAGCCTCTCTGCAAACTTGTTATCGCTAACAATTTTCAAAACAGCAGACGCAATATCCTTTCCGCTCATTCCACATATAAGCCCGTTTTCACCATCTTCAATCTGTTCTGTGGCCGTGGGATAATTCGTCACTATAACAGGCATCCCACAGTATTTTGCTTCATCCACTGCATTTGATTTTCCTTCTGACAGAGATGGCAAAACAAAAATATCACTTTGTTTCAGGCAGGACATCACATTAAGCTGAAATCCTGAAAAAACCGCATATTCGCTTATTCCCATTTCTTTGGCCATATTCTCATAGTAATTCCTGCTTGAGCCATCTCCTACAAAATACCACTTAAAATCAATTTTTGTTTTAAGTTCCAGGCAAGCCTCTAACGCCATATCTACCCCTTTATACCTGTCTATTCTCGCAATAGTTATAATTCTGATCTCTTTACTGCTCTTTTTGGAGGCAAATTCAACTTCAGGCAATTTATTGTAAAAATTTAACGGGATAAAATTATAAAAATATGTGGTTCGCTCTTTTGCAAAAGGAAACTCTTCTGCAAATATATCCGCACATATTTTAGAAACAGCAATGATTCCATCTGTTTTCCTGAAATATTCTGCTTCTATCCTTTTATCCATATCTAATATTCTATAATCGCACCTTACCCAATGACATTTAAACTGCGCGTTCACACAATCTACTACATAATATGTTGACATTACTGGTGCATATCCAATCGCGATATCATAAGACTTTTCAAGTAATGGCAAATATTTTTTATTTTTTTTCCAAAATTTCTGCCGTTGTACATTCATACAATTTTTAGTAAGTGCATGCCGGCAAAGTAAAAACAAACCAGACAAAAAAAGCCTGAGGCCTCCTGTACGCCAAAATGTAAAAAGCGTTTTCTTTACCCGTTTTACAGGGAAAGTAAACGCATCTACTATATCTGGTGTTTTCAGTAGATTTACTCTATCTCCCAGATATTCACATAATCTTCCTTCATTTTGTAATAAAAGAACATCAATGTTATTATGATTACAATCAATATTTTCGAGTAATCCCAAAAGGCTTTTCTGAGGCCCTCCTATATTCAATTGTTCAAGAACAAATAAGATTTTCATTGCCGGACCCTTTTATCCTTAACTGTATTCCCCAGATATATACTGCCATAAGCAATTATCAGACAAAGCCACATATCCATCACATTATATGTTACAGATGTAATGTCCAAAGCAAGCATACACAATATAATCTGTTTTGCCAGATTGATATAACTGTTATGACGTAATGTTCTATTAACGAATATCAGAAAAATAAGTCTGAAATGGAACAAATAATATATAATTGTTCCTACTATACCCAAACCTGTCAATAATTCTATATAATTATTATGTGAGTAATATTTCACATCAAATTCTACTAAATTTATACTTGCATAATTGCCTGAACCATATCCCAGTAATGGCCTTTTTAAGAACATATTCCAGCCATTGCTGATCAACATCATGCGGAAATTATCACTTTTTTGATTTTCACTTACATACGTATTCCCTAAAATTAAGTTGACAGTATCCACGATCCTGTTTCCTATTGCCTCATATAAAAAAGGTATATTCATTACCATGATCAGCATTATAATAATCAAAATTAATGCAAAAATAACATTTCTGATAACATTTTTGCCGGAACCGCTTAATGCGCTAAGCATAATACCAATCAAAACGATGAGCAGACTGCCTCGAGCTCCCAGAAAAAGAATTGTCATTACAAACAACGCCGCCATAAAAAAATATAATATCTTATATGACATTTTTTTACATATCTTAATCTGATACATTAGAAAAATTACTGCAAACGCTATACTGGGGCATACCTGATTTGTGTTAACCTCTACTCCTCTGATAATTATTTGAGCTCTGCTCAAAATCTGGCTCTCACCACTAATGACAATGTTCGGTAAAATCATGGAAATACTTATCAATGTCGAAAAAATCATTGATAACACCAAAAATTTTATGCTCTGGTCTTTTTTTAATATATAAATGCCATATCCCAATATAACAATAATTTTTATCAGATACTTAACATCCTCCAGTACTTTTCCGCAATTAAATGCCCAGATAAGGGAACAGAGTACCCAAAGAGTAAATGCAATTGCCCAGGTAAATATAAAATCATTTAAAATTCTATTTTTAAATGATAATCGTATAAGCAAAATTGTAGTTAACATAAACAGTATTGGCCACTGCAGGTAATTCAGCCTTGCCAAAAATTCATTCTTTTCCATTAAAACACAAAAAAAGAATAAAATTTTTCCCAATCTGTCTAAATTATCCTCACTACAATTGTCTCTATTTACTAAACAGCCTTCTGTATTTATGCAACTACTCCCTATTATCATTTTTGATAGTTTTTACCTTCCTTTTATAATAGCCAAGCATAATACACTTTGGAATCAAAACAGCAATCAGCGGTTTAAAAACAAAAAAATATGCCCAAATTGGCATATTATTTCTTCTATATCCATCATATCTTATCCACATCAATCCTCTGACTTTTTTTAAATCTATCTGTCTGATATAGGTAGCATCTGTTGATAAATAATAATATAAGCACTCCTGCAGATTATACAATCTATAACCTTTACCATATAATTTCAACAGAAGGTGATAATCCTGATCCCTCTTTGTATATTTATTGTCGGTATAGCCTCCCACCTCACATAATACTTCTTTTCTGAAAATACAGGAGGCATGGACAAAGTGACCGCCCCATATTAAGTCTTTTTTACTTATATATTCCATTGGGATGTCAATTTTCTTTTCTCCGAATTCGTTTACTCTATAGCATCCTGATCCCACAACTGCATATTCCGGATGCGTCGCCAAAAACGACATTTCTTTTTCGATCCTGTCCCTGGCGGACCAGTCATCTGCATCCTGAACCGCAATATAGTTATATTTTGCTTCAGCAATACAACGATTCCGGGCATTTGCTGCACCTTTACTCACTTTATTTTTCAGTAATGTAATATTATCATACTTTTGCATCAAATGTTCAACTACAGCAATTGACCCATCCGCTGAGCCATCATCACAAACAATAATCTCCAAAAAACTATAACTTTGATTCACTATAGACAAAATACATTTTTCTATGGTTAATTCCGCATTTTTCATTGGAATAATTACACTTACTCCATCCATTATCTTAACTCCACACTGTTATATTAAAGGAAATTATATACAAATGTCCCTTTCGCCTTTCTGCAGCTCTGCGGACAAAAATACACTCTGCCCCTCAATTCCTGTGACGGAAAACGATGATTGCCAAACTGAAACAACCACATAGGAAGTATATCCTTTTTTGCCTTCCAGATTTGGTGAAAACCTTCTTTATCGTTACCGGCTAATATATAGCTGTATCTATCTGTTACACCTGCCCCAAGTCTATACGTAAATTTATACACAAAATCCGGCAGCGAACTATCCGGCTCAACAGACGTCGAAAAACAGTATATAAAATCATCAACATTATTTTTAACAGCCGTTCCATATATACATGGCCCGGGAATAGAACATATCATATCCACAGTCTTATCCGCTATATTAAGGCTACATATATAATTCTTTTCGTAAGGACTATCTGTGGCAAATAATATTCTGTCTGAATCCACAAATGCCACACATGCACGATACTTCTGATTTCCCACTAAAAAAGGGGTAGCTTTTTCCTCGCTATACCCCATATGCCATATCCCGGAAGCACTGTCTGTATCGCCTGTAAATATCCAATAACAGTCTCTATACCTGTCATATTCTACCCGGTGAACATGGTCTATCTGTTCTTTTGGGAAAGCTGCGATCTCAAGTAAACCATCGGTCGAATATCTGTATATTCCAACACATCCATTTTCATCATGCCCACCATAATCTCCAAAGACAATCTCCTTTACCCCGTTTCTAATGTATACGCAAAAATGCAATGGATTATTTGTACCTTTTGTATATGAAAATAACCTTTCACCCTTTTCCAGAACAATATCTATTTTATACAGACATCCATTACACGATATCAAAAATTCTGTTTCTGACCATCTTATCGCATAACGAGGCTCATATCTCAGCAATCTCTCAACTATAGAAATACCTGATATTATTTTTTTAATCACAGCAAACTCAAAACTATATTGGAAAAGGAGCTTGTCTGTGTCATTATCAATACAGTAAATTTTTCCATTACTATATTCTATTCGTAATTTATCTTCTATATAAATTACACGTTTTCTATATAGCTGTTTCACTTTCGCAAAATTATCTTTTCCAATCATTTGGATCTGCCTTCTCCAAATTATTTATATACCAGTCAATCGCTAATTTTATTCCATCTTCAAAACTATACTCGGGAGAATAACCCAGAAGTCTCCGGGCTTTGTTGATATCTGCATTACTATGCTTAATATCTCCTGCACGATCATTTCCGTAAATTGGTTCAATTTCTTCTTTATGCAGTAATTTTGTTAAAATATGATAAATATCAATAAGATATTCTCTGCCCCCGTAGGCTATATTATAAGCCTGTCCAGCAGCCTCGTGACTTCCCAGGCATGCTTTCAAATTCGCCTCAATCACATTATCAATATATGTAAAGTCACGGCTTTGTCTGCCATCTCCATTTATTGTCGGACGCTCATTATTTAAAAGCTGTTTTATAAATTTGGGAATCACCGCAGCATATGCGCCATCAGGATCCTGTCGCCTGCCAAAGACATTAAAATACCGCAAGCCATATGTCTCCAGTCCATACAATTGAAAATACAAACTCCCATATTCTTCATCTACCCGTTTTGTAAGCGCGTATGGAGAAAGCAATTTACCTTCGTGTCCTTCTACTTTGGGCAGCGACGGATGATCTCCATATACAGAAGAGCTGGAAGCATACACAAACTTTTTTACCTTTTTCTGAACCGCCGCCTCCATCATATTTAAAGTGCCTTTAATGTTAATCTCTTCATATAACAATGGCATTTTTATTGATCTTGGAACACTTCCCCAAGCGGCTTCATTTAATACATAAGTAACACCCTCACATGCATTCAAACAAGTCTCAAAATTCCGAATATCTCCCTCAATGAATTCATAATTTGTATTATCAAGAAATATATCTACATTTTCCCTTTTACCTGTTGAAAGATTATCAAGACAACGTACCCTGTATCCCATGTTGAGTATGGCTTCGCACAGATTCGAACCGATAAACCCTGCACCGCCAGTAACGAGAAATAATGACTCTTTACTAAAAATTATATCTTTATATCCCATTTTATAACCTCCAATAATTGTACCCCGCCATTATAAATTCTTTTTTATTCAGGAATCCCTTAATATCAAAAAGAATTCTTCTGTTACCCGTATTGTTTCTGAACATTTTTTCAATTTGATCCATTGAAAATTTTACAAATTCCTCATGTGCCACCGCAAAAATAACGGCGTCACAGTTTTTAATATCTTTTATGGCACAGAAATTTATTCCATATAAATACTCCACCTCATGAGTATCCGCAACCGGATCTGCAATGATCGGAAGAATCCCATACTCTTTTAGCTCATTAACTATATCAATTACTTTTGTGTTCCTTACATCAGGACAATTTTCTTTAAACGTAAACCCCAGGATCCCAACTTTAGCATTTCTTACAGGTACTTCCTCACTGATCAATTTTTTTACTAACTGCTCTGCAACATATTTCCCCATATCATCATTTATCCGCCGTCCCGCTAAAATAATCTGACTATGATATCCCATACTTTCCGCCTTATATGTCAGATAATACGGATCAACTCCAATACAGTGCCCCCCTACAAGCCCCGGATAAAAATTGAGAAAATTCCACTTAGTTGATGCAGCTTCCAGAACAGCTTTAGTATCAATCCTCATTTTATTAAAAATAATTGATAATTCGTTCATAAACGCAATATTAATATCACGCTGGCTGTTCTCAATAACTTTTGCCGCCTCTGCTACCTTAATCGATTCCGCCCGAAAAACTCCCGCATCCACAACAATTCCATATACTTTAGCAATTACATCGAGAGTCTCTTCATCCATTCCACTGACTATTTTTTTAATGGTATTCAAACGATGGACTTTATCTCCCGGATTTATTCTTTCCGGAGAATAGCCAACCTTAAAGTCTTTTCCACATATAAGCCCCGATTCCTTTTCTAATATAGGCACACAAATATCCTCTGTTACTCCTGGATAAACAGTAGATTCAAAAACGATTACAGAGCCTTTTGTTAAATTCTGCCCTAAAATTCTGCTTGCCCCCTCTACCGGTGATAAATCAGGCGTATGATCATCTTTAACAGGTGTCGGAACTGCAACGATATGAAACTTAGCATTACGCAGCCTCTTCCCATCAGCCGTAAACTGAACCGTAGTAGTTTTTATTTCACTATCGCCAACTTCTCCTGTCGGATCAACGCCGGATATATAAGTCTTAATCTTAGTCTCATTAAGATCAAAACCTATTACATCCAGGCCCCTTTTGTCAAACTCAAAAGCAATCGGCATACCTACATATCCAAGACCTATTACAGAAAGTTTTTCCTTTTTTTCAATAAGTTCTTCGTACAAATTTATCATCCTGTGTCCTCTCCTTATATCTGTTTTACATTTCATAATTTTATCTGCATTCTACACTCACATTATCTTTCACTATAATTTCATACGATCTTTCAGTTGTATAATTATCAACTAAATATCTTGCTCCCGCTAAGCCAATCTCTTTTCTATCTGCATTGCAGGCCAAACTAATCATTTTACCAAAATCATCTACTTTGTTACTCCCGCACCACCAACCAAAGCCATTCTCCACAATCACTTTTCCAACATCCGTGGCCCTGTCTGTTACCGCCAATACAGGTAGCTTTGCACTCAAATAGCTCAACAATCTGCTTGGAAAATTAGGTATTGTAAACCGATAATCAAGAAAAATCATTCCTACATCACAGGCCGCAACAACTTTTTCATATTCATTTGTCGGAATCCATTGATGCAATGCAATATTCTTTGATTTATATTTATCTACATATCTCTTTACACTGCCATATTCGGTTCCATTCCCGACAATCAAAAAAAATGCCTCATCATTCTTCCTTTGAGAATGCAGACATTTGAGCATAAATTCTATTCCCTGCGGCCGGCCTAAATTGCCTCCATAAATAAATACAGTTTTATCTGGTGGAATATTATATTTTTTTCGTATTTTTATACCTTCTTCTTTGCTGATACTTGTATCAGTTATTTCTACACAATTAGGACAAACTTCTATTATCCCTCTGCCATTTTGTTTTCTTTCTTCATCATCTCTTTTCCTGACTTCTATGTTATGTTTCAACACATACTCAACATTTGCACTTGACATACACCCAATTTTGTCAGAAACTCTGTATAATTTCTTTTCTTTTTTTCTGAAATATCGGTATATAATACTCTTCCACCCGAATGTAACCATCATACCCAAATCTACAGCATTCTGTGGAAATATGTCCTTTAATAGTAAATATGTCCTGGCATGATCCCGCTTCTTAATATAATCCACAACTCCACACAAAGTTATTGGCGGCGTCGGATATATCACCAGATCGAACTTAATATCTTTAAAGTGTTTTTTTATAGCCGCCAAGTACAATCTTTCTATTAAAATTGTAGAAATACCTTTCTCCACTATATTAGTTTTCGTGATATTTCCAATTTTCACTTTTAAAATATGTGCACCATTTTCTTTTACATAAATTGTGGGAACTCTCATTCTTCTTTCTCTGGCACATACAACATATACACTATGGCCATGCCTGAGAAATTCCCGCATCAAATCTGGATACATCTCGTGATCTTCTATACTTGGAAAGCTGCCTATCGTAAGAAATAATACTTTCATCCTCTGACTATCCCTACTTCATTGTATTTCATCATATAAATACCTTCCATATAATTCCCAATACTCCTGACATTTTTTCTTCCCTCCAGATTTTCCATAATCATACGCATATGATTACATCCACATTCGTAAGCATGGGGATAGCCCCCACCAAATCTTGGATTTACTTCCGAAATATAATATTTTCCTTCTATATCAAAAATATCTATATCTATCTGGCCTTTATACTCCGCCTCCATCACAAATCTCTCTATATAATCAAACAATTTCTGATTCTTAAAACTGACTGCTTTATCCGTTTCCCCAGCACGCATCTTGATCTTCTTCTTAGTGAATATTGATACAACTTCTCCGGATAGCATATCAATATAAACATCCGCACCGATTTCCTGTCCCCTCAAGTATTCCTGAATCATCAGCCCCTCTTCCCGCCCCATCAGGAATTCTATACTCTCTTTGTCTTTTGCTTCGGAAATATGGATGCTTGCACTTCCCTTTACCGGTTTCACAAACACCGGATATTCTATTATTCCTTCCTTCTTCGCATCAAAAAACTGTGCCTTATCCACATAGGATTTCGCACAGTTGTAGTTATGCTTTGTCAGCCATTTATACATTTGATATTTATCCAGCGACATTTCACATAAATCATAAGATGAACCAATAATCTCTGTGCCTGCCTCCTTAAAAACCTCTGAATGTTCTGATAAAAAACTTAACTCCGGATCTATCAGACTAAGTACTGCATTGATATCGTCCTTCACACATATATCTACTATTTGTTCCAGATATCCCGCTTCATCAATACGTTTTACAATATAATACTTATCTGCCTCATATAATGCTGGTGCCAGTCTGCTGCAGTCTGTTGCAATTATTTTTCCGCCATACTCTTTTATCGTTTCTCGAAAATATTGTACTATTTTATTTCTTGTTCCGCAGCTCAATATTAATATATTCAATTTACCCTCAACCTTCGCATTCATATATATGTGTCTCATATGACTTCATTTCATCATACAATTTCTCAGCTAACTTACCACCATTTTCCTCAATTACCTCAGCACAAACTGGATTATGAAGGATTATATAGTATTTCCTGTAGTGTTCTCTGGAATTTTTTATTTTTTTTACTACTTCTGTCATAATTTCCTTATCAAATGGGTTAAAGAAATAAAACACATTAAACAAATTATAATGTTCAAACTTTAATGCATCCGTACAATAAATACTGACACGCTTATCAAGATTTAAAATTTCAAAATTCTTTTTAGCTGTTTTTACAAGTGCATTATCTATTTCAATCCCAGCGATTTTTCCAAAAGGATACTTGGACGCCTCTCTTAAAAATGCCCCCTTTCCACATCCTACATCCAGCAATCTTTTTTCTTTATCGACCCCCAGCGCCTCAAATATCTTCTTTGCATGGGCCTCATCGGTTTTGCTGTATCCATGCAGACGCCCATCTGTTTCACTAAGTAAATGCGCATCTCTCATCGTAAAATCCAGGCCATGAATTTTCTCCTTAAAAATCCATTCAAACAGATACTTTCCATATCTCCTGATTCTTTTTATATAGCTTTCAGCCATCACACCTTACCATTCTTTCTTTCATCTGCAAAATTGGGTTCTACAATCGTCGTATTTTCCAATATATCCGAACGATCTAATACTTTATTTACCGTTTTTATTACTATCTTTAAATCGTTAACAAAAGATACTTTTTTCGTATATTCGACATCCAGCTTAAATCTTTTTTTCCATTCAAGTAAATTTCTTCCATTCACCTGTGAAAGTCCGGTCAATCCGGGTCTCACATCATGTCGATGCTTTTCTTCCTCATTATAATAAGGCAAATATTCAACCAGCAATGGCCTTGGCCCGACAATCGACATATCTCCTTTTACTATATTTATCAGTTCCGGAATCTCATCCAGGCTGGTTTTTCTGAGATATTTTCCATATAGATTCAGTCTTTCGGAATCAGGCATCAATTTCCCATTCTTATCTTTTCGATTATTCATTGTTCGAAATTTTATCAGCTTAAATATAACCCCATCTTTTCCCGGTCTTTCCTGAACAAAAAAAGGATTGCCACACATATTTACAGCTCCGGAAATTGTCAATACTATAAATATAGGGCTCAATAATATAAGTGCTATTATCGATATCACAATATCCAAGGGCCGTTTTAAAAAAGCTTCATACGGTCCATATGGTACGTGATATTTTTCTTCTCTTGCTTTCTGCTGTTGCTTTTTTGTTTTCTGATATGCAATAGCTCCCATTGCCATCCCAATTATTCCAGGTATAAATCTTAATAATGTCTTTTTCATATTCACAGATGTCTTTCTTTTACATACAATTATTCTCTTTACCATCCTGATTATTTCTATTTAAAGCACCTGATAATCACATCTATGATCCTCTCCTGTTCCCCCTCCGTCATCTTCACATCACTGGGCAGACACAGCCCCCTCTCAAAAATATCCATCCCCATATCCAGAGGCTTCCCATCTCTCCCGACAGCACCGCCCCCGATATACGCATTGCTCTTCGCCCTGCCGTTTCCTTCCCTCATCACAAATCCGTTCATCTGGATGAATTTATTCATCCTGTAGACCGGCTGCATATGCATCGGCTTCCATATGGGACGCCCCTCTGCATTGATACTCTGTAACGCCTCCAGGATCTCATCCGGACACGATTTTCCCTTTTCACTCCTGTAACCAAATCCCTTCTCCGACCTGACGCTCTCACATAACGCTTCCCTATCAACCAGCAGACAGGATAGCCAGAAATTCGGTGCACTGTTCTCCGCATCATAAGGATTCATCCGTACCGGCAGGCCTTTTAACCCTTCCCTGTATCTCTCATAAATCTCTTTCTTCCTCTCGATATGCTCCCACAGATGCCCCCACTGCCCTCTCACTACCCCCGCAATCACATTGCTCATCCGGTAGTTATATCCCAGCTCTTCATGCTGGTACCAGGGCGCGTCCTCTCTGCTCTGGGTGCTCCACTTCCTCGCCTTATCTGCTTCTTCCTTCGTATGGCATAGGATCATCCCCCCGGAAGAACCTGTAATGATTTTATTCCCGTTAAAACTGATAATGCTGTAATCCCCGAAAGTCCCTGTCTGCCGCATCTCCCCTTCTGCGTCCCTGCAGGCAGCCCCCAGGGACTCCGCCGCATCCTCGATCAGCAGTGCCCCATGGACATCGCAGATCTCCCGGATTTCCTGAATCCTCCCCGGCGTCCCGTAAAGATGGGCCATCACCACCAGCTTCACATCCGGATAGATCCCAAAGGCCCTCTCAAGTGCCTCCGGCGACATGTTCCAGGTCTCCTCCTCCGTATCGATAAAGACCGGTTCTCCCCCCTCATACACCACCGGATTTACCGTGGCATCAAAGGTCATATCCGTACAGAACACCCGCCTGCCATAGAGGCTACCGCCTCTGCCCAGCCCGTCCGGGGTGGAAATACCGGTACTGCTGCCGTAGAGTTTCCCGGCTGCCAGTTTTACCGCCAGATGCAGGGCTGCCGTACCACAGCTCAAAGCTACGGCATGCATCCCTCCCATATGGTCCTCTGCCAGCCGCTCCAGCTCATTGATGTTCTCCCCAACCGTACTCATCCAGTTGGTATCATAGGCTGCCTTCATATATTTGAGCTCTTCCCCATGCATTGTGGGGGAAGAGAGCCATACTTTATTTTCAAAAGGTATTATCTTCTCACTGCCTGCAAACAACTCTCCGCTTTTCCTTTCCGCCTCAATCAACAAAAACCTCTTTTGCTACTCACTGCACTCTCCCTGCATCACAGCAGTAACACATTTCCCTGCAAAGTGATTTCCAAAAAACATGTACCGCAGCGCTCTTCTTTTATCCATCCTTTATTCCCACACAAAAATAAGCCATGGTCATCCCACAGCTTACCTTTCTGACTTCTATCTTTTATACTTCTATCTGTTACTCTCCTCTTTCCTCCTTTGCCACAATCTCAAGTCCGACTTCCACCAGCTTAATCTCTCCGAAAATCCGCATCTCAATATAGGCAACCCTTTTATGTCTGTCAACTTTCCGTATCACAGCTTCCATTCCCACCAGGCTTCCGGAAATGATTCTGACCCTGTCTCCCTCAATCATCCCGTAAGACAACTCAACCTCGTCTTTATCCCCCGCAAGTTTTTTTAAAAACTCCTCTTCCTCCCTCGAAACAGGATAAATTACATTCTCCTCATAATTTCTCAGTATTTTAGAAAACTTTGACACTTTTTTTAATGCTTCCCAGGCCGGCCAGGGCGAGTCCGCCACCAGAAACAAGTAGCCCGGCAGCAACCGTTCTCTTATCTCATGCCACTCCCCCTGATATCGCTTCTTTCTGATGTAATACAGGATCCTGCACGCTTCGTAGCTATCCTCCGGCAGATACTTTTCCGCCATCAGCTTTACGATCTCTTCCTGCCCTGCCAGTGTCTGAATAACATACCACATAGTAAAAGCCTCTCTGTCCGCCGCTTTCTCACATTCCAGTTTCCAAAAGAAAACAGGCAAAATAGACAGGCTTCGCCATCCGCGCCAAAAAACTATTCTGGCACAGTCCGGTCCCTATGTGTTCAACCCGTTCCGAAACGCGGCAATGCGACGATTTCTTCCCTGATTTGCTTATTTCATTTCTCTTATTGTTTATTCAAATTCAATTCCCAGATACAATACTTTTTTCTGTCCCATAAAATCTGTTTCTATCTCTGCAACTCTTTTATGAAAATCAAACTTTTTCACCATATCTTCTACCTGAAGAAGCGGTCCTGAAAGTACTCTTATCTCTCCGTCCTTCTCTACCACGATCTGTGAAAGAGCAATCTCACCCGGCTTTTTATTATCAGTAATTCGCTCCATAAGATCTGCTTCCCGTCCATCCAATGTAGCTACATACTCATCATCTCCCCACAAAATCCCAGGTTTTTCCGCCGTTTTAAGTTTTCTGTGGATCTGTTCCGGCTTGTCCGTTGTAATAAATACATATCCCGGCAGAATATTCTCCTGCACTGTCTGCCACTTTCCGCCGTATTTTTTCCGTCTGTATCTGGTCAGATGAAAGCATTGCGTCCCTATATCCTCCGAAAGAAGCTTCGATACAAAGGTTTCCATCTGTGATTCTCTACCGCTTTTTACATGTACAGCACACCACACATTGAACACCTTCCCTTCCGGAAAATTCCGTTTCGTAGATTGGTGTAATCTGCGAAACAGTTATTAAACTTATAAAAATATATTTTAAATAAAACAGCAATACTTTTTTCTTAAAACATAGTTATTATACAATTTTATGTGACTTTAGTCAAATTCTTTTTCAGTTTCTGTGGTCCTGAAACGCTGATTTATGATACACAGTACCCTGAAAAAAGAAGACACAAATGTATAAATGGTCACAATAAGTGGTCAGAAAGGAAGGATAATATTATGCCACGACGAGGAGAAAACATTCGCAAAAGAGCGGATGGAAGATGGGAGGGGAGATATGTGATATATCTTCCGGAAAAAGGAAAACAGCAATGCTCAGTTTATGGAAAAACCTATGGAGAAGTAAAAAAAAAGAGATCTGAAGCGATCGAAGCCATAAACGGCCGGATACCGGATCAAACACCACAGAAAAATCTGGCTGGCAAAAAAGAAATCTGGTTTGATGATGTAGTGAGAGAATGGCTGTTGAGTATCGAACAGACTAAAAAACCTGCCACATATATAAAATACAATTGTATTTTTGAAACATATCTGGAAGATATTTTAGCAGATCGTCTGTTGCGTGAAGCAGCAACAGACGATTTTCAGAATATGCTTATCATGAGAACCGCCGACTGTTCCGAGAGTATAAAAAAGAGTATCTACAGTGTGATATCCGGTGCCCTGAACTACAGTTCCGAAAATTATCACACTTTGCCGGTTCGACTGAAAAGAAAAAGCATCCCGGGATTCAAAAGAAAACTTGATATTTACACACAGGCAGAGCAAAGTACTCTTTTGCGTTACCTTTACACAGATATGGATATCAAAAAGACAGGGATCATATTATGTCTGTCCACAGGGCTGCGCCTGGGAGAGATCTGTGCTCTGAAATGGCAGGATATCGATTTTCAGAATAAAATACTCACTGTGAATCATACAGTGCAGCGGATCTACGTCGATGATCAGATCAAAAAAACTGCTTTACATGAAGGCCAGCCTAAAACTTTCTGTTCTCAAAGAGATATTCCTTTATCTGATGAAATATTGTTATTATTATTAAAATTCAAACAGAATGATACATACGTACTGAACCGTAAAAAGCCATTGGAACCCCGCACCTACCAGTATCAGTTTCAGAGATACCAGAAGGAAGCGGGTGTTACCTGCAGAAATTTTCATGTACTTCGCCATACCTTTGCAACAAATTGTATTGGGAGTGGTGTCGATGTAAAAAGCCTCAGCGAAATTCTTGGACATTCCAATGTACAGATTACCTTGAATAAATATGTACATCCCACATTGGATACGAAAAGACAGCACATGAATAATATTTCATCTATTTATGGTCAGATCGTGGGTCAAAATATTTAGAAATGTCCTGACTCCGGGAAAAATAAAGTCTGTTTCGCAGATTACACCAATCTACGAAAAGAAAAAGCGTTGAGACAGTCCTTTCCGTCTCAACGCTTTAAACTTTTTTATCTGCAACGTAATCTTATAAATACAGCAGATAAAAGATACCGTTTTGCGATATCAGCCGTTATATGTATAAACAATACAAATTGAAGCATGCTTAAAATAACATTATTAATGAGAACATTAAATCTGCATTAAAATCTCTCAAAATGATTTTACATTACCATAATTTCCTGTATAATAACGTTATAAGAAAGAGAAGGATTTAAAAATGTCAGAAAAAAAGCAAAACAAAATATCCCCTGATAAAAGATCCATGGAACCGGAATGGATCGATTTAGAAGAGGATATTATGGAAGAAAATACTCCGGAAGAAACCAATTTACAAAAAGATATTTATGAAGATGAAAGGCCCCGGTTAAAACGTTCTCCTTCAAAATCTGTATCCGGAGATACAGAAACTGTCCACAAGAATCTTTCCGGCCAGAGAAATGTTTCTCACCATAAGAATACTTCTCATGGAAAAAACGCAGATACTCCCAACAGAAGGCCTGCAAAAAAGAAAAAAGCAAAATTAAATTTTCATGCGATCCTGCTTACCGTCATTGCCCTGGTTTTTGCCGTAATCGCTTTTAAATTGCTCTTCTGGGATAAAAGGCAACACCATAATACAGAACGGGAAAATGACACAACGCTTTCTTTTGACACGGAAGCGTTGGACTCCATTATCCCCCTGGATTCATCAGATACCAGCCAAAAGGAGATCGATAAGGATCTGCGGATCCTGTTTCTTGGAAATGGCTCTCTGGCCGATGATAAAACCTCGGATACCAACCTGGCAAATATCGTGCGGGAAAAAACCGGCGCCACTGTTTATAACTGTGCCATTCCCGCTACTTATATGAGCATGAAAAATGAGACATACATGAACTCTTTTTCCTATGATGCTTTCTCCTTTTACCTTCTGTGCACTCTTTTCACGGTGGGAAACACCGAAACTGTTTCCTGGGCGGAACGAGATTTGGGTACATTGCCGGAAGAAGTAACGGAATCTATCGACCTGCTGCAGTCCATTGACTACAGCGAACTGGATGTTCTCTGTGTATATTATGATGCGGCAGACTATCTGGACCAGCGCAGTGTAGTTGATCTGGAGGATGATACGAATCCTTCCACATTCTGCGGGGCACTGAACAGCGGAATCGAGCTGGTCCAGGAAAATTATCCCCATATACGTATCATCGTGATGTCTCCCAGCTATGCTTACGTAGTGGATGAAAACGGGAATTATTCCTCCTCCTTTGAGACAGGTATTCTGTCAGAGCCTCTCTCCACCTATATCGGGATTGAAGCCCAGACCTGCATGGGAGCCAACGTTTCCTTCGTGGACAATTTTTACGGCAGTATCTATGAAGAAATCGCAGAGGAATACCTGAAGGATAATATTCTGTTAAATGAAAAGGGACATGCGCTTCTGGCCGACAGATTTTTGGATGCACTGAACAGATTTCATGATTATGACTTTTAATCTTCAGCTTCCTCCTCGCCCGAGCCCAGCCCCAGATAAGCGCCATCCTGTAAATAAATGCAATATCCGGCTACCGTTTCCACATAATGGTAGCCGTTTTTTTCAAAATCTTCCTGACCGGGTTTTGTCTCATGCACAATAATATAATGACATTCCTGTTCCGCCGCTGAGGTGGTAAGCTTTTTACAATCTAAAATCTCCTCATTCATGGCCTCATAAAGCCCATTGCCATACTCCCATCGCTCTACCTGTATCTCTCTCCCATAGGGCATGCGGATATTACCCGTATACTGTCTGACATAGGGGAGCATTTCATCCGGAAAAACCGCCCGCACTTCCCTGCCCTCCACAATGATCGCATCACAGACAAGAGCCACTGTCTGCGGTACATGGAACCGATTCTCGGCTGGACTGAAATATGGGTTGTCATAGACATAATCTCCTGTGAACACAATTGCCGTGCACACCGCCATCGCTGCTGCCGTCTTCGTCCACTTTCCCGAAAATCCGGCCGTCAGTCTGATCCCTGCATAGGCCACAACCATAGTCATCGGCACCAGCCACAGTATCCGATAATAAGTTTCCCCATCCAGAAACTGAAAGATTCCTGCCGCAAACAGAGGACAGAAAAAAAGAGCCAGCGTTGCAATAGATGTATACAGCAGGATGATCCTCTTCGTTTTATCTTTTTCCGTAAACAACAGATAGAAAACTGCGGCAGCAAACAGGCAGGCTGCAAAGCCATTTCCGATATAATTTTTAAACAAGAGTACAATTTCACCCCACATCTTTCTTCTTTCCCTTTCCTGACCTTAAAGTTTCAGATAGATCAACGCATACACGATCCCCGGAACGCAGCCCAGAAAACCCTGCAGCAGGACGGCAGGTTTCCGATATAATATAAAAATCAGAAACACCACTAACATCACCAGCATACTGCACAAAAAGCCCGCCATGGTGCTGCAAAGGCACCCCGCCGCCATCGCCGCCATCAGCCACAGCACATTCTGCCAGCCTGCTTTTCCCCGTTTCTTTACCTCTTCTGCAATTTTAAAAAGCAGCAGCATGAAAAATGGCAGAATCACATTGCCAAGAGCCGCCTTCCCCTGCCTTGTTCTGGTCAGGAGAAAAGTAGAAGCCGGATAAATAGAATAATTGCCAAACACCTGCAACAACGTTACAAAAATCATAAACAGAGGCAAAAACCATGCCCGTCCTGTCCGCCCATCCTTTTTCCCACCGGCTGCCACACTGGAGCACAGCATTTTTCCAATCTCCAGGTACAACACATAAGTCACCGGAATCAGCACGAGAGGTATCAGGGAATGGGCGGCTACGGCAGCATTCACTCCACATTTGGATGCAATAAAAGCCACCCAGATCGGAAAAGGCGCAAGCCCATATCGCAGATTCACATCAGTTGGCCCGCCCGTATAGGAATCTCCCGTATATAGCTCCCCCGCCTGGTACGCATCGACAGAAATAGGGATATAAAAGGCATCATCACCGTCCGCATAGGCCAGTCTGTACGCCTGCATCATCTGAAAAAACAATCCGGCCAAAAAGATCATCCACAAAAACAGAGTGAGCGCTCCCTCCCTGCTTTTTCCGGCCTTCAGAATATCTTTCCCCCGGCTGACAAAAGTCTCCCACAGACCATATCTCAAATGCAGCAGAAACAGCAGCATCCCTGCGATGGAAAAAGTCAGACTGATCATTTCAAATACAAAGGCCACTTGCAGGAATCTCCCAATTTTAATGACAAAAGGCACTGCCACAAGCTGAAAGACCGCCCACATCAAAATATAGCCAAGCCCGAGAGCATACCAGACATCCCCCCCGTTTTTACTGCCTGTCCCGTTTTTCCACCCTATTGTCCCGGAGACACTCAGTGCAAAATATCCAGTTCCCAAAGGCACAAACACCATCCAGATACCTAACATCAATAATTTCAATATCATTTCCGTTCCTCATTCCCGCCATCCGCCGGCAAAACACTCTTCCCACACTGATTTCCCGCAGTCCCGTATAGTAGTCCTGCCGCAGACGCCAGATACCAGATAAACAGAATCGGGAGTGTCAGTTTATAGTCGATCGGCACATTGCTGCGTGCTGTATACCAGACCGTATATAGTATCAGAACATAAAACAGCATTTTTTTCCGCACAGAAGCTTCCTTTCCCTCTCCGGGTCTAAGTAACTCCCGTTTTGCTTCCTTTCCGACAGCGTTCCTTCTTAAAAACATACCTATCTGTTCACTTATTTGAAAAGCCCATAGCAAAAAGCTGCCAAGCAGGAGAACGGGCAGCTCAAACGTCCCATACCTGTAATAATATTTTACCAGAACAGGGGTATGCTCCCGCATCCTGCCATAATTCCAGGCTGTCAGGGAACTCCCCTCTCCCTTCAGGTTTCTCTCTATCGTATAGGGCAGCAGAAAATAGTCTTTCAGATCCTGGCCCATTTCCGATATTGTCTCTCTTGTTCTGTCTTTCAGGCAGCGCAGCCCCATCTCCAGACACAGTTTTGTCGCCTCTTTTTTTCCGTAATTCTCCTCCAGAAGCGGATAAAATTCTTCACCCACCAGGTCCACCCGCCAGCTGATCCAGACTGCCCTTTCCTCTGACAGTACCGCTTTTACATCATCGTCCCAGAAAAAATAATTTTTTCCAAAATTTGGCCATACAAGCCGGGACACCGCTGTCACACCCAGATTATTTTCTCTGTATATCGTACGTGCTTCCGGAAATGTATTGTTCAGACCCCAGTTCGCAGTGAATATAATGCATGCCGTCAAAAAAGCCGCAGCCCCGAAACGAAAACCCGCTCGGGCTCCCACCTGTTTCTTCTGTGAAAAAAGAAAAAGCAGCAAAAAACCGCCCAGATATACACCATCAGGGCAGATTATCCCATACAGCAGATAGGCTACAAACAGCAGTAATGTTCTTTTTCCGGAAATTCCCTCTCTTATTGTTTGCAGTATCAGACCGGACAGCCATAAAAAAACAGAAAATGCCATAGACCACACCAGTCTTGCCATATGCATCTGCAGCAGCCAGGGAACAGTCAGCAGAAACGCGCATACATAACCCCTCATATATCTGTTTTCCCGAAATCCCAGTTCCCCCAGCACATACCAATTGGAAACTGCTGCCAGAGTAAGCTGTATCAGACAGACCGCCTCCATCGGCAAAAAGAAGTCCAGATTTTCCCGAAACTGCTGTGTTACCCCAAAATTGCTGACAAAATAAGCAAAACCAAAGGCAATCTGCACGCCCATCAAAATATATAATACCCAGATTACCGTTCTTTTCATCCTTCTTTTCCCGTTATTTCCCGTACTACGTACTGCGGCGCATCGTTCAGACTGATATAGATCCGCCCGATATATTCCCCGATCAATCCTAACATCAGCATCAGCATACCGCCGATAAATACCATTGCCGCCATCGTGGAACTCCACCCCATTGGCACTAACGGATTGAGAAACTTTTTGATGATCGTATAAATACCATACAGAAATCCCGCTGTGGCGCAGAACCCGCCGCAGGCCGTCGCCACCCGCAGCGGCTTGATGGAAAATGCCGTAAAACCGTTAAACCACAGACCAAACAGCTTTCCTAACGTATAACCGGAGGTCCCCAGTTCCCTCTCTCTGTGGTTTACTTCCACATTGGTGATATTTTTCGTTGTCCGAAGTACCAGCCCAATGACATAAGGATAACAGTTCCGGTACTTTATCATCTCCTTCACCACAAATTTTTTTGCCGCAAAATAACTGGAAATATAGAGATCCTTTGGCTTTCCCAACATAAAGCGTGTCATCAGCTCGTTCACCTTACTGCCGAAATTCCGAAACGCCGAATGCTGTTTGTGACAGTATCTGGCATAGACAACATCATAGCCTTCTTCCAGTTTATCAAGCAGCTTCCCCACCTCATCCGCCGGTGTCTGCCCGTCATCATCCAGACAGACCGTAATATCTCCGTCACAGTAACGAAAACCTGCCATCAACGCCGCATGCTGCCCGAAGTTTCTGGCCAGATTGATTCCCATAATACGGTCATCTTTCTCCGCCAGTTCCTTTATCACCTCAAAGGTATCGTCCTGCGGAAAATCATTCACCAGAATCACTTCATAGCTGTATCTGTCCGACAGCCTCTCCATACTGTTTTTTATTTCTTCCACCACTTTACCGATCGTAAGCGCAGACCGGTAACATGGAATTACAAAACTGACTTTTTTCATAGAAACACCCATCTGTCTGCTGAAACAGCCTCTCCACCAACCGTTGAAACGTCTGTTCCTCAGCCTTTCCTCTCCTCCGGATTGATAAATCCCATTAGGACCATATCCCGGTAAGTTCCGTCAATGCACACCTCATCTTTCAGATAAGCCTCTCTCACAAACCCTGCCTTCTCATAACTTCTGATCGCTGCCTGATTATCTGAAAACGCCCGCAATATGATCTTATGCCATTTTTCCACCGAGAATCCATATTCACAGGCTAACAGGCAGGTCTCCGAACCAAAACCGCACCCTGCCGCGTCGTCCTCCCCGATAAAAATGCCATACTCCGCCCTGCGATGCTCTGCATTTATATCCCGGAAATAGACGCTGCCCACAGGCCTGTCCGTTCCCTTCTCACAGATAATAAACTGGATCACTTCACCGGTGTTTACCTTTTCCTCAATCCACGTAAGATGTCCCTGCCTTGTAAACGGCTTCTGATATATAAAATTTTTCCGCACCCTGGGATTATTCCGCCATCTCACGATTTTGTCCGTATCCTCTATCGTCATAGGACGCAGATAAACCTTCTCACCCGCTAACCGCAATTCTTCCATAATATCTCCTCGTTCTGACAGCTTATTCGCCGTAGAACTCCAAAACCTGCCTGCAGATATAGTCCACCTCCTCCGGCTTCAATCCGTAATACATCGGCAGCCTTGCAAGCCGTTCGCTCTCTTTCGTGGTGTAGACATCCTCCCCCACAAATCGCCCAAACTTCTCGCCCGCCGGCGCACTGTGCAAAGGGATATAGTGAAATACTGCCAAAATGCCCTTTTCTTTCAGGAAAGACAGAAGTGCCGTCCTCTCCTCCAGATCCCTCGCTTTGATATAGAACATATGGGCATTGTGAGTGCAGCCTTCCGGAATCACAGGAAGTTCGATTCTTCCTCTTTCTGCAAGCGGCGTAAGCAGCTCCTTATAGCGCTCCCAGCTGCGCATGCGGTCTGCAAAGATCTCATCCGCAAGCTCCAGCTGCGCATACAGATAGGCTGCATTCATATCGCTGGGCAGATAAGATGAACCAAAATTTACCCAGGTGTACTTATCGATCTGCCCCCTGAAAAACTTGCTTCTGTTTGTGCCTTTCTCCCGGATGATCTCAGCCTCCTCAATGTCCTTCTCACTCCGGATTAAGAGCGCACCGCCCTCCCCCATGCTGTAATTTTTCGTCTCATGGAAGCTGAAACACCCGAAATCTCCAATGACGCCAAGAGGTCTGCCTTTGTACGTGGACAGAATACCCTGCGCCGCATCTTCGATCACTGCCAGGTGATGCCGTTTTGCAATATCCATGATCGTATCCATCTCACAGGACACCCCGGCATAGTGAACCGGCACGATCGCCCTCGTTCTTTCCGTCACCGCCGCCTCTATCTTCTTTTCATCAATATTCATTGTATCCGGCCTGATATCCACAAACACCGCTTTTGCTCCACGTAACACAAAAGCATCTGCCGTAGACACAAAGGTGTAGGATGGCATAATCACCTCATCCCCTTCCTTTATCCCGGAGAGCAGCGCTGCCAGTTCCGTCGCATGGGTGCAGGATGTGGTCAACAGACATTTTTTTGTGCCTGTTCTTTTTTCGATCCATTCGTTGCACTTCTTCGTGAACTCCCCGTCTCCGCAGATCTTCTGGGCATCGACCGCCTGTCTGATATATTCCATTTCCTTGCCCGTGTAGGGGGGCACATTAAATCTTATCATGATCCTGTCTCCTTTATGCTTCTCTTCTTCAGAATAGTTTCCGTTATAATCATTATCTACCGATAAACATAAAATACGCCGTCCTCATATACCTTTTCGTATCCCTGTTCCACCATATAGTAATAGAGCAGCTCCCACTTCTCATTTAACATACACTGTTCCAGTTCCTTTTCGGTGAATTGTTCCCCTCTGATCCACCGTTCCGGATTATTTCCCAGAATAATAAGCGGTCTGTCGCTCTCTGGCAGATCTCCCCACAGATCCTCCATATCTTCCGCCAGCACCCCATAATGATAAGATGCCAGATCCGGCCAGGAAGTTGAGATCGCCGGCTGCATATCCAGTATATAGGAGACACCCGGGATCATTCCATACAAAATGACACTCTTGTCAGAAAGTCCTTCCTTCTCCACAAACGCTGTCAGGCCCTCTACGGCCTGCGCCATCGGCGCATTTGTCACCATTCCTTTCAGTATAACATTTTTTTCGATCTTTGTATTCCTTTTTTCTCCCTGCATCCCGTCTCTGAAAGTAAACACTGCCCCAAATAACAGGCACTGAATGGCGGTGGCCGCCAGAAATGCCGCAAGCATTGCCCCCGCAGGGAACAGCGAAATTTTCCATTCCCTGCTCCCAGCTTTCGTCACACTTCTTTCTCTCACATATCTCAAAAAACGCACAAAAAACGCAAGAGCAAAAGGAAAGACCAGAAACATATTATTCATATTGGGATACAGATGGTTGTTACTGCCCAGAGGGGTTATCGCGATCACGATCAGCACTATCGACGCAAGCAGTTTTTCATTACGTGTACACTTCCCCGAAAACAGCACATAAACACCTGTAAAAATGGTCAGCAGTAAAAATACCACCACCCACTGAAACATACTCTCATAGGTATAATACTTCACATTGAATACACCGATGGCATGCCACCTGCGAAACAGCACCGCAACTGCCCCCAGAAACAAAATCCTTCCGGCCGTTCCCGGATACTTTTGTATAAAACTGTCCTTTCCCGTCTCCTCAACCACACCGGATCTTCCAAAATGTTTCTTTCCCTGAAAAAAAATGAAGGAAACCAGGCTCCCTGCCGCCGTCAGAAGCACTATCTGAATCAGCCATTTCGCACTGGCCTTATAATCCATCAGCACCGCCATAACCATGGCTGCAGCGTTGTACTCTGCAGCTTCAGAAGGCATCTGCATCAATCTGATAATTCCCTCCATATAATTATCCAGCCCATAATTCAGTGCAATGGTAAACAGAATACCTCCTATCCCCATCAGATAACCGGCCAGACAGATCCCCGTTTCCTGCAGCACATCCTTAAAGCGTTTTCTCTGCAAAAAACCATAATACCACAGGGAACAGATCAACGCCATCTCTGCCAGATTCGGAAACCGCACCATCACATTCATTCCCAGCAAGATCCCCGCCCCCAGAAGAAGCAGCCTTTTTTCCTTCACCAGACCCAGGTACAGCACCACGATTCCCGCATTGAAAAACAGGTACGTGAGATAGTTGTAGAGAATCGTTGTCGGACACCAGCATAAACTGATGGCTAACAGTTCCCCGGCAAATGCCAGGGGTTTCTCCACCCGGGCCACCCTGGTAAAAAACAGATACACTGTCACAGCGATCACACTGATTACAAGCGCCGTATAAAATCTTAAGCCCATAAGCGTGTGCCCGCCCGGCAGCTTCGTGAAAAACTGCCCCGCAATGTTGGCCAGATAGGTGGAAAAAAGCCACATCGGATCCATGGTATCCAGAATACGGTAATTTCCGGCACTGTAGGCGCCGTCTGTCATCTCCACGCCCAGCCAGATATTCCGCAGGGGATAAAGAGCAAGAATCACCGGCAAAACCAGATATAAAATTTTTTTAAATTTATGCTCTTTTTCTGTCATAATACTTCCACTTCTTTTCCTGCTGCCACTCCCGGACTGATCAATACTATCCCGTCCTTCCGGCAGACTAACGCAACATCCCGTTTACTCTGTCATCCAGCTTTTCAAACGCCCTATCCAATCCACTGCCTGCAAACAGTTTCCCAACGCTGCAAAACAGAATATTTCTGAAAAAATCCACCACAAGTCCGCAGGCCATGACGATCACAATGGCAATTCCCCAGTGGCATAGCAGGGATGCCACGGAAGTACACCGATCCGCTCCCAGCCAAAAGGGCCATTCATAGCGGACATATATCTGCTCATGGAGCAGATATACTCCCAGACTGTAAGGCGCGATCCTGCAGACAAAAGCTGCCAGCCGGGTCTTTTCTTTCCCGAATTCCCAGTTCTTAAAGACATGGAAAAGCGCCACAGATGCCCCGATCGTCAGTAGATGATTGTATCCTGTCGGCGACTTCATGAAATCTTCAAACCGCCCTGTAACGAGGTAAACTCCCCGGATCAGCATGAGCAGACCGTATATTCCCAGGCAACCTGAAACATAGCAAAGCACCGCGCTCTTTTTCTTCTCCAGAAAAGGGATGCCATAAAGTCTGATATAGGCAGCGATCAGATATACCAGGATAAACCAGAGCGCGTCATATCCCTCATTATCTAGCGTAAGTCTTGCCGGTATGATCGTCTTGCCCAGAGATTCCGGGATCAGCAGCAGGAAAATAACAGCCTGCAGCTGCTCCTTTTTTATGGCATGCACCGCCGCATTTAAAACCGGTGTAAGCAGAAACATCAGCACATATGCCGACATAAACCAGTACTGCTTCATCTGGATCGGAAAAATGCACTGCCATATATCATAGAGCGTCAGCTCACTGAGTGGCAGCTTTCCCGCAAATATCAGTATCACCGGTATCAGACAGCTGTAAAACAAAATCTGCAGTATGAGGCTTAAAAGACGCTTAACCCGAAATGCTGTCTCCACCAGAAAATAGCCGCTGAGCAGCACATAGGCATTCACCGCCACAATGGAAAAGCTCTCCAGAATCCATGCCGCGTGATCCACCGGCAAAAGAGAACCTGTCAGGTCCGCCAGAAGCTCTCCCTTTCCCAGATAGTGTAACGATACCACCATCATCATCGCCGCCAGACGCAGAGCCTCCATATTTGCCATTCTTTTTTTATGCTGCTTTGTTTTATTCATGTCCATACCTGTCTGCCTGCTTTTCATCCGTCGTCCTGCGGATGATATACCGGGGACGTCTTTTCACTTCCTCATAGATCCTCGCCAGATAATGACCGATCATCCCAAGACTGATCATAATAAATCCGCCGATGATCAGAATCAGCAGAATTACCGTCGTAAACCCTTCCACCGCCGTGCCCATCACATATTTCACCAACGTCTGCGCTGCAAGAACGATGCTGAACAAAATGGAGATTATCCCCATCACCGTCACCATCTGTAACGGCACCGTGCTGAAAGAAGTCACGTTAGAGACAGCATATTTTATCAGGCTCCTGAAAGACCATTTGCTGCTGCCAAAGGCCCGCTCCTTCACCTCATACTCCACTTTTGTGGATCGAAAACCTGCCCAGAAGGACAACGCCCTGAAAAAAGTATTCCGCTCCCCAAGACTTAGTAACACCCGCACCACTTTTATGTCAAGCAGTTTAAAGTCAGAGGAGGAACGCATGTCCATTTTCATCATCTTACTCATGATCCCGTAAAACATTCCGGCAAACATGCTGTGAAAAACGCTTTCCTTCCCGCGGCTCTTTTTGATACCCTCCACCACCTCAAAACCTTCCTTCCACAGTCTGTACATCTCAGGAATCACCTCCGGCGGATGCTGCAGATCGCAGTCCATCACAATACAGGCATCCCCGGCCGAAAGCTCCAATCCCGCAAAGATGGCCGCCTCTTTCCCAAAGTTCCTGGAAAATTCCGCTCCCCGCACTCTGCCGTCCAAAGCTGCCAGCCGGCATATCTCCTCATAGGTGCCATCCATGGAACCGTCGCTGATAAAGACAAGCTCAAAAGATATCTTCTCTTCCTCCAGAATTTTTGAAACAGTCTTTGCCGTTCTCTCTATATTCTCTTTCTCATTATAAGCGGGTATGATTACTGACAGCATTTTACTTTTACTCTCCTGAATGCTTTACTCTGTCTTAATATAGAGGATCCCATCCACAACTTTCATGGAATTCTCCTCCGGGAAGCTCTTAAGCTCCTGATATTCTTTTGTCCCGTATATCCTCTCCATCTCCTCATCCGGCACCAGATTGATGGTCACACCCAGATAATGTTTCATAAAAGCCTGATAATTTGTATCCGTATAGATCAGATAGTCCCCCGACATACCGATCATATTGCCGGTGAGCGCCCCGGTGATATCCGTCTCCGGCAGATTCTCCTTATTCTGTACCCCGATCATCGCCACCGGTATTCCCGTATAATACCCCCTGGTCTGTTCCATCCGGTCCGTAAGACGCAGACAGTAAGCATAGGTCTTCTCATACTTTTTCTGCAGATTGGAATAGGCGATATTATCCGTCACACCATAATTAAAAACTAATATAAATCCGCCAAGCACCACCCCCCACTGTAGCACAATATTACTGATCACGGAAGGTTTTTTTAGCACCTGGGGGTCTCTTCTGTGCAGTGGTGAAAACTGTCCGGAAAGCTCAGTCTGCCCGAAACCGTAGCGCAGCATGAATGCAAGCATTAAAACCGGGAGCAGGCACCACTGATACCGCATCAGCAGATGATAAGTCACTTCCGGAGATATCAGCAGGATCACATTAAAAGCAGCCGGCACCACCAGGATTGTTAACAGGCAGATCAGATAGAAATACCATTTTCTGAAATAGCCTCTCCGTACCACAAACCGCATCAGAAGGATAAACGCCGCTATCGTCAGCACACCAAAGGCAGCAAAAGATATCATATTATTATACAACACATTTCCATTTCCTGTAAACGCAAAGAAATCCCCATACAGATTCCACAGTTTTTCCGAAAACGGCAGGCTGCCTCCTGCTGTCATTCCGTTTATTCCCTGATAAGTATCCAGTTCTCTTCCCTGTACTTTTAGCAGAACCTGCAGGATCACATAATAAAGCCCCACACCGATCAGTCCCATGTACAGATAACGAAGTATACCGTTCACCTTCTTTTTCAGGGAATTTTCACTGAAAAATACCATCAGACAGCCATACATGCTCAGAAGGATGGCAAAAGACAGATAGGACTGGTAGGTCCCCATGCTGAAGGCAAGACAGATACCCCCCGGAATAAATCCCCAGTCACTCTTTTTCGTCACTGTCACCGCTAAAAACACAAGACACAGCGCGAACATATAGCCGTCCGCCGTAAAAATATAGGCATAAGTGGACGCAAGAGCCGGAAAGCTGACAAGCAATCCGCAGATCAGTATGATCCCCGGTTCATTTTTTATTTCCAGAAATTCAATCAGCGCCGCCGCACCGATACTTAAAAAGAATAGCGAAAGCAGTCCGATCGCCCAGGGCAGAGAAAAATAGGAAGAAAATCCACATGCCACCGTCAGAAACCACCTGCCGGAAGTGATCATATTCTGGTCGAAATACATGCTCGCCAGTCCGTCATGATTCGGGAAATCGCCGGCTATCACCGGAAAATGTATCATAAGCCCCAACAAAAATACTGTCCAGAACGCCACCTTCCATTCCTTCCGCATATTCGCCTTCAGATCGTTCCATACTTCCATTGGAGTTCTCATTTGTTTGTCTCCTTTGACAGTTTCATCATCTCTTCTGCAAGAAAGCGGCCGTAGAGCTCTCTCCCGGCCCTGTTAAAATGCAGTCCACCTTCCATATACTCTTCATAATTGGTTTCATCGATCCCTGATTCCCGGAAAGCATCGATAACATACACGCCATACTGTGCCCCGATCTCTTTTTCCAGCTCTACATACTGATCTAACGTCCCACCGCCGAAATCTGTCTCAAAACAGTTCTCCCAGCCGGTGAGATGACAGTAGGGCGGTGTCACAAGCACGATCCTCAAATCGGGATATGTCTTCTGAAAAAGCTCTATCGCATACCGAAGGGAGCCGCCGTAAGTTTTTACGTTGTAGGGATCCTGCGGATCATCTAACTGCCTGCCGTTTGTATAATCGTTGGTGCCAAAGGACAGCATCAGAAATTCGGTCTGTCGAAGATCCGCCGACGAAAGCCCCGCTAACGCTTCCTCAAAATATCCTATCTTTGTCTGGCTTGCCGCCAGATCCGCCCACTGCACCCCGAAATCCCGGTAGCAGGCCGCCTTCGCAAGATGATACAGGCTGATGGATTCCTCATGGAAAGAATATCTGTCGGCATTTTCTCCGACGCTGGCGCAGTTTCCGCCGAAAGCCCCGTTTAACATGGTCATACCGGAATATTCCTCAAAATACGCATTTACCGGTCCGTCTGTCCGTTCTTTTCCGATAATGCTGTCCCCGGTTACTACCACATCCCAGGATCTGTCCACTATCTCCGATTCCACACTCTGATAGCCAAAGTATAACAGCAGGCCGCAGATGCCAAAGGCCACAGCAACAGCAATCAGAGAGAAAGCATTCCTTCCGCCAGCCTCTGTGCTCCTCTGCCATCCACTACGTTTCTCATGGTTTGGCTGATTCTTTCCCGAAGTCCCTTTTCCCTGCACAGCCTTTCCTCCTCTTTCTCAATCACCTCTATCACTCTCTCCGGATCCGCCGAAAAATCTCCCGCATTCCTGATCGACGTCAGTTCTTCAAAAGTCTCCATATTCCTGCGCTGGTTTTCCACAAAATAGAATCCCACCGCGGGCACTCCTATGCTGCAGAGCTCATACAGTGTACTGCCCGCCGCTGAAACGGCCAGATCACACTCCTGCATCAATTCTGACATATTTGTCACATTTTTATGTATCTGTAAAAAAGGCCTCTCTTTTGCCATCTTCTCAAGCTTTTCCGTATCCGGATGATATGGGCCGCAGACAATATGCCAGACAGGCCCGCCAATTTCCGGGTTTTCTTTCCCCATAAGCCTTTCTGCCATGCAAAGTGCTATATGCAGGCTGTCTCCGCCCCCGGTGGTAAACAGAATATTTTTTACCCTGTCCCGCACTGTATAACTGCAATTCTGAAACTGTCTGCGCAACGGCATATAATCACAGCCAAGAAAAAGCCTCGTCCCTGAAGGGTAGTCCTTCTCATATCCTAAAGTCTTGCCAAATATATTATAATTAACCAGACCGTCACAGGGATATACCGCCTTTTTTTCATCATCCATCAGGATTACCTTTGCGGACTGTCGCAGCTTTTCCAGATAATATGGTGTAACAAAATAGCTGTCCACCACGATACCTGTCCGCCCTTCCCCACTGTTTCCTGCCAGAATCTCTGTGATCCGGGGCAGTTCCGTCTCCAGTTCATCATAGCGGCCATGCAGTACCTTTACCCCAAATCCCCTCTTCTCTATAAACTGCACAGGACTCTCATCCGCCGTGAGAAACAGCACTTTCTCCCCCCGCTCCCTGAGCGCCTCCGCAATTGTCAGGCAGCGCATCACATGCCCCATAGCGATCTTTTCATTTCCATCCGCCCTGAAATAAAACATTTCTGCTGCCTTTCTCTCTCCCAGTTTCCCGGATTCCCTTTCTTTTGGACTTCACAATTTTAATCAAGCCCTCTCTCATCCTTCCGTCCTTCCATACCCTCCACATAGGAAAATCGCATGGGCGTTCCCTTCTCCAGATCTCTTGTTGCCCGCTTTCCCAGTATCTCCTCGAAATACTTTGTGTGCAACCCGAAACCCGGACGGACCGAACGCATATTTTCCGGTACGAAATACTCCCCTGCCCTGATATCCTTTGTCACAAACAGCGAACGGGAATGTTCTCTTTCCCGTATCTGCTTTTCTGACAGCTCAAAGGTTTCTCTCCCCAGAGCCTGTTCCACCATACGGACTCCCTCGCACATCTGACGAAACTCTGCCGGCTCCATCGAGAATGCGGCATCTGCCCCACCATCCTTCCTGCTCAAGGTCAGATGCTTTTCTATCACACAGGCGCCCAGCGCCGCCGCCCCCAGTGCCGCCTGATACCCCATGGTATGATCCGAAAGCCCCGTCAGGCAGTCATAGGCCTTTGCCATAGCCGGAATCATTTTCAGATTCACCGCAGAGAGGGGCGCGGGATAAGCCGAAGTACACTTCAGTAAAATCACCTGATCATTCCCCTCCTCTGCGCAGGTCTGCACTGCCAGCTCAATGTCCTTCTCATAAGCCACACCCGTGGCCATCAGAACGGGTTTGCCAGTTTTTGCAATTTTTCGGATCAGCGGAATGTCATTTAATTCAAAAGAGGCCACTTTATAACAGCACACCCCCAGCTCCTCCAGAAAATCCACCGCCGTATGATCAAAGGGTGCGGAAAAAAAGAGTAACCCTGCCTTCCCGGCCTCCTCCTTTAATCCTGCCTGCCACTCCCATGGGGTGTATGCTTTTTCATAGAGTTTGTGCAGCGTCGTGCCGTCCCAGAGTGTCCCCTGGGTGATCTGAAAATACGGCTTATCGCTGTCGATCGTTATGGTATCGGCAGTGTAAGTCTGTATTTTTATCGCGTCAGCCCCGGCCTCCTTCGCCTGATGAATGATCTCCAGGGCCCTGTTATAATCCATATTATGGTTGGCTGACATTTCCGCAACCAGAAGGGCGGGCTGCCCCGGCCCGATCTTTCTTCCTGCTATCTCAATCTCTTTTCTCATTTTTTCCTCTATTCCTCAGCATCCTGAATCCATGCCGCCACTTCCGTCAGCAAATGGACTGTCACATCCGCATCAAATCCATCTTCCGCCTCCCTGCGCATATACATGCCCTCAGGTCTGATAATACGTATTGTTCTCATACCGATCTTCCCTGCGCCGATAAAATCCTTTGACGGATTGTCTCCGATATACACCGTCTCCTGCGGCGCAATGCCAAGTCTGTCGATACAGTAAGCATAAACTGCCGGATCCGGTTTCGCAAGCCCCAGATCATCGCTGGCCAACACCACGTCAAATCTTTTATCCAAGCCAAGCGCTTCGATCTTGCGGTGCTGCACCTGTGCGTTCCCGTCTGTGATCAGCCCTGTTTTCTTTTTCTTATCTCTCAGCCATTCAAGCAGTTTTTCTCCGTCAGGATACAGGGACAGCTTCGGTTTTGTATCCCGATAGACCTCAATAAGTTCCTGCACCGATATGTCCGCATCATACCTCTCACAGATTCGGTCAAAAATCTTCCCTCTGCCCTCCATTTCCATCAGCTCCATCATCTGATAACAAAGCATGTCAGGCCCCGGAGCCTTCCTTCCTGCGCCCATCTTACTCAAATGTTCTGCCAGGACTCCCGCCACGTTCCGAAATCCCTGCTCCACATAGTCCAGTTCTCTGTACAATGTATCGTCCAGATCAAACAATACTGCACTTATCATATCTTACCTCTATTCCACATAAACTGCCTGCGTATACCGAAGCATCGTCAGTTTCTTTATCTCTTTTCCCGGGAAATCCTTCTCCGCCTCCCCATCCGTTCCTTTGCCTGCGGCCATCTCTGAAAGTGCCGATGCATAGTCTGCCCCTGCCGCAAAGGCCAGAGGTACCCCGCCGCCAAACCTGGGATTGATTTCCAGAAACTGAAGGCTTTTTTTATCCTCTGCCAAAAAGCACTGTATCGTCATCGGGCCTCTCACACCACCTTCTCTGCGCAGCGCCGCAAGCAGTCTCTCTGTCTCTTTTTCCACAAGCGCATCCGGATCCACCCGGCTCTTTGTGACCTCCCCGGCCCGCACTTCCAGTCTGACCCGCGGCACAAGATAAACTGGCTCTCCGGAAAAATTGCAGAGCACATCGATCGTATATTCTGTCCCGGACGCACGTTCCTGCACCAGTGCATTATTTACATAGCCGTAAAAAAAGGCCAACTCCCTCCTGTCTCCCGCCATAAATATATTTTCACTGCCCATACCGTCCACGGGCTTAACGATCAGAGGATACGCCGCCGTCCTCCCGCCAATTATATCCTCCACTTCCTGTGCGGAGAATGTCTTTGGCGCCGGAATATCATACTTCTCAAAAAATACTGCTGTTTTTCTTTTATCATCACAGATATCCAGCACTGCTTTGTCTGACAGAACAAGGGTCACACCAGCTTCCCGAAACCGCTCCCTTGCCCCGTCCAGAATCATAAACTCCGGTTCATACAACGGTACAAGCAGAGAAACTTCTTCTTTTTTGCAGATAGTCAGAAGTTTATCCACGTAATTTTCTTCGCTGCACCTCGGGATCTGATAAAAGACATCTGTAAAATATTTTGCCGCATTCTCTGTGGAAGCATCAGCTCCAATGATGCGAAAGCGGCTTTTTAAGTGTTCGATCAGTTCAATTCTTTTCCCTATGGATGTCAGTAATAAATTCATACCGTTCCTCTTTGCTGCATGGCCTGATATTTTAGTTCCGCGATCTGCCAGTCTGTCTCATTGTCAATATCCTGCACTTCCGTTTCACTCACTACATAGGGCAGGATCTTCCCCAACATCAGTTTCCTGTTTTTCCGGAAAGCCTCCGTCCGAAAACAATAAAACTGCCCTGCATCATGATATTCCCTCTCCAGATCCTGGGAACGGCTGTCAATATAGCGCAGATCTCCAAACTGTAACAGGCCCTCCCTGATCACCATGGCGCGTTTCGGCGGATAAGAAAACTCCACCACCGGTATCAGCGTGTCCGCATCCTCTACAGCCAGTCTGCCCATCGCTTCTTTCAGTTTTTCCGCCGTCACAAAAGGGGCTGTGGGATAAATACAGCAGCCAAACTCAAAACACTCTCCCCGCCTTTCGTATTCTTCCAGCACCTCCAACAACACGTCGTTGGTCCCGGCAAAGTCCCCCGCCGTTTCCTCACTGCGGAAAAAAGGGACCTTTGCCCCATACTGTTTTGCCAACTCCGCGATCCTCTTATCCTCCGTAGACACCATCACTTCGTCAAAAATGCCGCTCTCAAGCGCTGCCTCTATGGAATATGCCATGATCGGCTTTCCGGAAAAAGGGCGGATATTTTTCCCCGGTATCCTCTTGCTGCCGCCTCTCGCGGTGATGATTGCAATCTTTTTCATAACGCCTTCCTCTATCTTTTCAGACAGTGTTTCCCACGCTGTCCCTGTTTCCACCTGATGTTTCCGCTCACTGTCTCCGCATTTTTTTCATCCATTTCCGATATGCATTTAAAAGAATGTAATAACAGTAAAATCCCGAATTACTCTTCTGGTGGATCTTTGCCAGTTTCCTTTCCTCCGCCCCGATCTCGCTCAGGTAATAAGGGTTATTCTGAAAATCCGGAAAGTACTTCCTCATCCCGTCCCGAAGCTCTGCTAAAAACGACAGCTTTCTGCGTCTTACCCCTGACATATAGGAAAATAAAGTTGTAATATAGTAAATCTCGGCAAACCGGAACTCAATTTCAGTACGGTACTTTGTCAGAAACCCTCTGCTGCTGCACTCCATGACCATCAGCTCTCCGGCGCTCATCCGATCCCTGCATTTTTGTTCCGTAATATGGTGCACCGTGGAGACTCCGTGCTGATAATAGTAATAGAGCGGTTCCTCTATCTTCTCAAAACGGCGGCAGTATAACATCCACACCGTTCCCGCACAGTTGTCCTCATAAAAGATCCCTTCCGGAAAATTTAATCCGTTCTCCCGGATCATACTCCCCCTGTAAACTTTTATCACCATACTGCCCGGTCGCATCACAAGCTTTTTATGTTTCTCCTCATCACAGATGCCGGTCTGATCGTCCGTATTATTCTGAATGATCTTCCCCACTTCCATAGTGTGTTCAGACACCAGGCTGTAATCACAGCCCACCACATCCGCTCCGGTCTCCTCCGCCTTACTAATGAGTTTCTCATAAAAATCCGGGGACACCCAGTCATCACTGTCTAAAAAGCCGATCCATTCTCCACCGGCCATTTTCAGCCCTTCATTTTTTGCGCCCCCCTGCCTCTTATTTTTTTCATAGTGGATCACCCGGATCTTTCCCGGATGATCCTCCTCATAGCGTCTTAAAATTTCCAGGGAGGCGTCTGTGGAAGCGTCATCCACGGCAATGATCTCCATATCCCGCAGTGTCTGACGAAGCAGGCTGTCCAGACAATATTCCAGTTTACCCTCCGCCGCCATATTATAGACCGGCACGATCACGCTGCATTTCATTCTGTTCTCCTGCTTTCGTTCTGCATCCTGTGCTGCTTTTGTCCTGTATCCTTCTCCAACACTGCCTTTCCGTTTTCTATCCGGTAAATCATATCGCATTTCTCGATAGTCTGCAGCCTATGGGCGATAATGATCAATGTCTTTCTGCCGTGCAGATTGTTGATGGAGTCCATGATCGCCGCCTCCGTGTCATTATCGAGGGCCGATGTCGCCTCATCCAGAATCAGTACTTCCGGATCATAGTAAAGAGCCCTGGCAATACCGATGCGCTGCCTCTGTCCGCCGGAAATACGAATGCCCCTCTCTCCGATACTGGTATTCACGCCCTCCGGCAGCCCCCGCACAAACTCGTCTAACTGCGCTTCTTTCAGCACTTCCCAGAGCCTGCCCTCATCGATCTCTTCCTCAGCGATCCCGAACGCCACATTTTTCCGTATCGTATCATCCAGCATAAAAATCATCTGTGGAATATACCCCACGTTTTTCAACCAGCTTCTGTAATTTTCCTGAATGCTCACGCCGTCCGCATAGACACCTCCGGTCTTTATCTCCAGAAGGCCCAGCAGAATATCCACGACCGTAGTCTTCCCGGCGCCGGATGTTCCTACGATGCCAACTGCCGCTCCCACCGGGATCTCCATATCAGCATGGTCAAAAATCAGGGGATCCGCTCCCGGATAGTGATAGGTAATATCCTTTAACACAATATTTTTCTTCACCGGCAGTTTTTCCTTTGCCACCGCTGCAAAGCTCATGTCCGTATTCTCCCCGGATATCTCATCCTGAAGATTGTCGCTGACTCCCATAAAGAAGGGCTGGTAAAAAGCAATGGATGTCAGCTGATTGTTGATCCGGTTCGCACAGGGCATGATCCGCACCGCTGCAACCACAAATGCCGAGAGAATCGCCGTCACCTCTTTCACGCTCTGGCCCTCGCTCACCAGGATCATCATGTACCCCACCAGGGAAGCAATGCAGACTGTTTCGATTAAAAGCCTTGGAATACTGTTATACAGCGTATATTTCTGCACCGCATTCACATACCCTTTTCCGCATTTGATGTACTCTTCCGTAAAATACTGTTCCTTCCCGGCGATCTTTACCTCCTTGATCCCCTGTACGGTCTGGGATATCCATTTAAACAGGCCACTGTAAAAATCCTGGTTCTCCTTGCCCGCCCTGTTCATGATCGGTTTTACCACCTTCTTGATGACCACCAGCGTGACCAGTAAGGGGACCGCGATAATGAGGGTCATCTTCCAGTCGGAGGCCAGCATCACTCCCACTAACACCACAAAAACGATAGCCTCTGAGACAAGCTGTAAGAGTGATAAAATTAACGCATACATATTATTCACGTCAGAGGTAATATTTCTCTGAATGATCGCCGTATCCGCATTTAAATAAAATTCATAGCCCTTCCGCAGATAATTCTTCATCATCCGCTCCGAAGTTCTGAATTGATTGGTATAGACAAACCGATACATAAACTTCATCTGCCAGTAGAGGTAAATATTTTTGATCACAAAGATCAGTATTAACGCCGTCATCATCAGCAGCGCAAACTGTGTGATACTCTGCATATGCAGCGCCTCGTACACATCTCCCACGGCCTCATATTTTGTGACGGAACTTTCATCAATGACCACTCCGACCACAGGAATCACCATGGACACACTGCAGGCCTCGAGGATGGCGCCGAAAATCATCATAAATACCATGAGAATCATTGTTTTTTTCTGCTTTTTATCCAGTAAAACATTTAACTTTTTTAAAATATCCCGCATATCTGTTCTCCGCTCCAACCCCGGTTATTCAGGAAGCAATCCTCCTGTTTTATCTGTTTCTCAGGTTTTATTCATCCGGTTTTTCCAAAATGCCGATCCGTTTATTCTGGTTGTGGATCTCCGGATCCTCGTACCTGTCCATGAACTCATCTCCAAGTCTGACTAGCCTGTCCGCAAAACGTATTCCCTTTAAATCCGTAAAGACTGTGACCACCTGCTCAAAATGCAGCCCCTCAAAAAAATTTAACATCTCCATCGGTACCGTAGCGTCAAATATCGGTTTCTCCGGAAAGATCCCGTGATAATCCAGCCCGTCCCGGGGATGGGGCTTGATAAAGACCTGTCCCTGTTTCTCATACTCTGCCACAATATCCCGAAAGATCTGTTCCCGTACATCCAAAGTACATAAGGGATCTGTCAGAATCAGTATTTTATCCTTTCTCTCCGCCCCTGATTCGTTACATTCCTCTATTTTCTGCAATAACCCGTCCATATCTCTCACAAAAGCTCTCAGTATGATATCCTTATCCTCCCTTGTCAGAGCATCCACAAGTTCTCCTCTGGGTACTTCCTTATAACAGGGACAGGGAAGAGCAATCGCCGAAATACTGTTGACCTCCATATCCAGGCAGTACTTTCCATAACCATTCTGCACAAAAATCAGATTTAACTTCTTTGACAGAAAAGCTTTCAGGTTGAAATGTCCCCTGTTGTCATATCTTGCCGCATCAAAATGGACAAGGCAGTTTAAACCATCCTCCAGAGCATGGTAATAAATCTTATTCTGATTCAGATAATATCCTATGGGATCCGAATCGCAGAACACGTAAACATCCCGATATTTTCTGAAATCTACCGGGATGAAGGGCGCCTCCAGCTTTGCATAGCGCTTCGTAAAGCGTATACGCTGCCACATATTAAATACAATATTCCCCTTATCCTGCCTGAAACATGCAAGTTCAGGAAAATGATCTTCTCTTTTCTCATCAAAAGGGATCACTTCAGCAAACAGTCCGGTAGCTGCCGCCCGCTCCCCGAACTGTTCAAAATCATTGGACATACTGCTTAAGACCAGCGAAGCTTCCCCTGCCTCCACAGGGCCTTTCTCCCGCCGCAGTTTAAGTTCTTTTAAAAATGCCACATAAGCGTGATAATAAGTGTGGCAGACATATATCCTGTCGTTCATACTGATTCCTCTGAAACCCCATGCAAAGAGTTTACCATATTTCTCCTGATATTACAAAACAAAATCACCTTTATTTGATGCCGAATCAGCTGAAAAAGTTTTTATTCCACGCATATCAGCCCATAAACGGCGCAGACTATAATAAAGATAGACTAATATACGCGCATATTATATAATGGTAATTGCGGATATCCTCCGGGATCATACAGGTTCACTTCTGTAGATTCCCGGAAAATAATTACCAGAAAGGATTTATATTATGTCAAAAAAAATAATGCTTATTTTATCTCTTGTCACGGCCACTCTGCTTCTTGTCTCCTGCGGAAAAAAGGACGCCGAAGAAACTTCTTCAAAACTGGTCGGCCCACTTTCGGAGGTCATGGATTCCCTCTATGAGAATGCAGAATTGTCACAGGACTTCAGGGATTCCCTGGCAGACTATGACTCCGGAGAAATTCCGTCGGAATCTGCGGAATACCTGATCGGTACCACCGATGTGGCATATGATGAAAGTTTTTATTCCATGCCTCTGATGAATGTCGTTCCTTATCAGTGCATTCTGCTCAGACTGCCGGAAGGAACGGATATGGAAACGGCCAAACAGACCCTTGTCGACCATGCTGACCCCAGAAAGTGGGTCTGTGTGGAAGCTGAGAGCGTTATCGTGGAAAATGTAGGGGACGTGGTCCTGTTTGTGATGGCCGACAGTCAGACTGCCAATGCTCTGCAGACCGCTTTTCTGGCTCTGGGGGAGTAAAAGCTAAACCTCCCGGCTGAACCTTTTCCCGGGTGAAGAATAGAACAGACCCGGTTCTTGTCAAATAAATACCGATATGCTATACTGACAGATAGTGTAAAAAATTTGCAAGATATGGAAAGGGCATGGTTATCATCATGGAAAAACCTGCGATCTGCGGAGGAATACCTGCCTGCGCAACACCCGTTCAGTATGGCAGACAATATATCGATGAGGCTGATATCAGGGCCGTCACAGAAGTATTAAAAAGTCCGTTTTTAACCTGCGGCCCTCAAATACCGGCACTGGAACAAAAATTTTGTGAGATCACCGGCGCGGAATATGCTGTAGCTGTCAGCAACGGCACGGCAGCCCTGCATATCGCCTGCATTGCAGCAGGTATCGCTCCGGGTGATGAGGTCATCACCACCCCCATCACCTTCGCTGCCTCTGCCAACTGTGTTTCCTATTGTGGTGGAAAACCTGTTTTTGCAGATATTGATCCTGAAACCTACAATATAGATCCGGCAGCTATCGAGGCATGCATCACGCCCCACACAAAAGCTGTTATTCCGGTTCACTATACGGGCCAGTCCGTGGCTTACGATGAGATTGCCGCACTTTGCAAAAAACATGGCCTGATTCTGATCCAGGATGCCGCCCACGCTGTGGGAACTCTCTACAAAGGACAGCCGATCGGCTCTCTTGCCGATATGACCTGCTTTTCCAGTCATCCCGTTAAAACCGTCACCTCCGGCGAGGGCGGCATGGTGACGACCAACGACGAGGCTCTCTATCAGAAACTGCTTTTAGCCAGAAGCCATGGCATCACCAGAGACCGGGCGCAGATGGTATACCCTTCTGATGATCCCTGGTATTATGAAATGGTTTCTCTGGGGTATAACTACAGGCTCACCGATATGCAGGCGGCGCTGCTTTCCAGCCAGCTTGACAAGCTCTCCGCCTTTTCCGGGCGCAGAAAAGAAATCGTAACCCGTTACGATGAAGCCTTTGAAAAGATCGACGGCATCATCGTCCAGAAAGAAATACCGGAATCCGATACCACAAGACATCTCTACATCATACAGCTTGATCCGGATGTCCTCACCTGCACCAGACGTGAATTTTTCGACGCAATGGCCGCTGAAAATATCCACTGTCAGGTACATTACATTCCCGTTTACAGACTCCCCTATTATCAGGCTCTCGGATATCCGAAGGGACTGTGTCCAGAGGCGGAAGCTCTTTATGAGCGAATTTTAAGTATTCCGCTTTATTATTCCCTGACCGATGAGCAGGTGGAGCAGGTCATTTATGCAGTAAGGAAACTGTGTGCTTACTATCACAGATAAGCTGAATAAAAAAGACTGTACAGCATTTGCCATACAGTCTTTTATGTTACAGTATCTTTATTCATCCAACACAGTTGATCTGTACTCTATCGACACAATACTGTCTTCCTGTAAAATGAAACACAGTTTCATGTCATCCTTCCGGTAGACGGTCATGCCCAGTTCCTCCGTTCCCTCGCCGTAAGCCTCCGTCATTTTCTCTCTGGCATCTCCAATACCGACACCCTCCTTCGTTGTGATGGAATCATCTTTAAAAATGACCGCAGAAATATAATCTTTATCCTCTGTCGGATAAGTATCCAGCTCAAAACTGCCGTAAGTGTACATCTTGTCAATGCCCTCAAAGGCACAGCTGGGCGCCTCAAAATAAGAGTTTGCCTCCCCCAGCTGTTCAATTACAGGAGCCGCATCCGCATCCATCTCCATAACAATATCATGATAGACAAAAACATACCCTTTATGGGAGGCTTCACTTACGCCCTCCGATGCCTGCTCTTTGTCTTCCGCTTCCACTTCATCTGCTGTTTCCCCGTCCGTCTCCTCTGCTTCTTCATTACCTGCTGTCTTTATTTCTCCCTCGATAACCTTCGCATCGCTGCCGCAGCCTGCAAGTAATAACGCTGCACCCAAAATGAATACTGCCGCTTTTTTTCTCATAATAATAACCCTGTCCTTTCTACAGCTCGCTGTCCTGCTTTTCTTTTTCCTGCTCAGCACGGGCATCCTCATACAGGGCAATTTTCTCCTGCCAGCTTTCCGCCAGTGCCTGTTCTCCTCTTCTGTCCTGTAATCCGGCTTCCTCCCGCAAAATCTGCCCCAGATAAGCGGTGATCTTTTCTGCACCGGAAAGATTCAGGTGCAGACCGCCGTCATAGGTATCCTGTGAAAAATCTAACCCTGTCTCCTGCGTCAGTTCCAGGAAATTGATGTAGAGCAGCTCGTTCTTTTCGGCATACTCCTCCATCTGTTCCTCCCACTCATCATACCAGTACGGGTAAAGAGAAGGTGCCTTCACGAGAATCAGCTGTATATCATTCTCCGCACAGAGCTTTGTCATCCTGTCCAGATAATCGTAGGCGTTTTCTCCAAAACGGTAATCCGCCAGGATCTTCCCCTCCGGCACATTCTCCGCAGGCTTCACATCCACCCGCATATAATAACCGTTGTGGGACACTTTCTCTCTGCGGAACATATATGCAAAATCCTCCGCCCCGATTTCACTCCAGCGGGAGTGGTAGCGCAGGATTGGAAACACATAATCCGAAAAGCTTTCATCCTCCGTCATAGATGCCTTTATGGATCTCACTTTGGAGAGACTCCACTTCATTCCTTCCAATGTCATCCTGTTGTAAGCCTCTCTCTGCGGTCTGTCATACTGCATGGCAAGTACGTTAAAGATCACCACATCCGGCTTCTCATAACGCAACGTATCTTCCAGAAGATAATAAGACTGCCAAATCAGCTGCTGGGCGCTCCCTCTGATATAGCTGTTGATGCCATAATCCTCCCAGAGCACTTTCGGCGAAAAATTTTCGTACACCTCGCAGTCACCGATGAAAACCACATCGTGATCCTTTTCTTCCTCATAATATTCAGCGATCAGTCCGCCTTCCACCACATCGCTCACATATTTCGGCATGAGCAACTTCTGCAGCAGAAAGAGGCTGACTACAATAAACGCCGTCGAACTGATCCACTTCACCGCTTTTTTCGCTTTCACGCTAACTTACATTCCTTTCGCTTCACTCAGGCCCAAATCGGTAATGAAATATTTTTCTCGCAGCCTGTCTCTTCTTCCTTTTTCTGAGATACCGACCTCTCCCGCTAGAACTGATTATAAATAAACTGGCTGGCGTCATATCCGATCCCATACGCCCCCATCAGAAGCACGATCAGGAACAAACCGTACCACAATATAAATCGCACCGGGTATGGTTTCGCTGCGATCTTCTCCCGTACACTTCCCGTTCTCTGTATCAGGCTCACCAAGACAAGCAGCCCGCATCCTGCTGCCAGTATCACATAGTCCGTGATATCAAGTCCCAGTCCCAGCAGGGACCCATCCCACAGAATATGCCAGTTTCCACCGGTGAACATGGAGCCGAACATCCGAAATGTCAGCGGCACATCGCGATAACAGTCAAAGGAACGCAGACAGCTCATGAGAAAAATCGTCCGAAGGATCTGAAACAGCCGATAGAAACTGTTGTTTTCCAGAACAAACATCCTGTCGGAAATTCCTGCCCTTTGCCTGTTTATCATACCATTGACTTTCCGGTGAAATTTCAGATATAACGGCGCAAATTCCTGGGAGATCATAATCACGATCCAGTTTCCCAGCCCCCATACCACAAAATTCCAGCTGGCACCATGCCAGATTCCTGTGGCAAACCACACCGCAAAGGAAGACAGATACACAGGCATCCGCTTTCCAATAGCCTCTCCAAAATGTTCTCTGGAAAACTTTGAGAACTTTAACATCGGCTTGCAGACTGATATGGGATAAAAAATATAATCCGTAAACCATGTCCCCATGGTAATATGCCATCTGCGCCAGTACTCTTTGATGGATCTGGAGAAATACGGGCGGTTAAAGTTTTCCGTCACGGTGATGCCAAACACCTGTGCCACACCAATGGTAATGTCTATTCCGCCGGTAAAGTCCGCATACAATTCCAACGCATAAAACATCATACCTGCAAACACATAAGCGCCGCCATAGCTCTCCGGATTTTTTACGATCTCATTCACACCAACAAGGATTCTATCCGCAATTACCAGCTTTTTGAAAAATCCCCATAAAATTCTCTGTAAACCAAAACTGACTGTCTTCGCATCAAAAGAGTGTTCCCTGTACAGCGTTCCGGACAGATCCTGAAAACGGCTGATAGGCCCCTGCACAAGCTGCGGAAAAAAGGAGACAAACAGGGCGAATCGAAAAGGATTCCTCTCTGCCTTCGAAGTCCCGCGATACACATCTATCAGGTACCCCAGCGCCTGAAAAGTATAAAAAGAAATTCCCATGGGCAGCGCAATATCCAGGAAATCAAACTGTTTTCCGCTCCCGAAACCGTGCAGTGCCAGGTTTACATTGTAGATTGCGAAATTTGTATATTTCACGACAGCCAAAATTCCCAGGTTGACAAAAAGTCCAACAAGCAGCGTCCTCCACTGTCTCCTTTTCATACCGTCTTTGTAGGCCTTTTTCTCTTCCTTTCCCAGCTTTTCCCGATGCTCTTTCAGATAATCGCTCTGCTCTTTTCGCAGATCCTCGATCCTTCTTCCGAGCAGATATACCGTCACCGTTGTGACAAGTATGTAGATCAGGCAATACGCTCCCGCCATAAAATAGAAAAAATAACTGGCGGCCAGAAGAAGCATCCACTGATACTTTTTCGGAATCAGGTAATAAGCCAGGAATAAAATCAGGATAAATCCCAGGAACTCAAAGGATGTAAACAGCATACTCAGTCCTCATCCTCCAGCTTCTGTATCAGCGCATACAGCGCTTTCGCTGAATTAAAGTTCTCCGGAACGATATATTCTGCAGAGATCGTCACATCAAACTCCTCATTGATCTCTGATATGATTGCTATGATGTCAAAGGAGTCCAATATTTTGTCATCAATCAGACTCTCACAGGTCTTAAAATCCACTTCCGGGTGCAAACCATTTAAAATTTCCAGTAATTCATTCATCTTTTATCTCCTGTTCCAGTTTCGCAGCTGTCTGCTTCTTCCTATTTTTCATACATTTCTTTCAGGGCCACGCGGTCAATCTTTCCGTTCAGCGTAAGCGGCATCTGCACAAGGCGGATGATCCGGTTGGGCATCATATACCTGGGTAATTTCTCCTTAAGCGCTGCCGCAAGGCTCCTCTCATCTGTCTCTCCCACATAGTAGAGCACTATCTTGTTTTTCGTCCTGTCATAAATGCAGCCGGTCATTCTGATCTCATCAAACAGATTCACATTTGTCTCGATCTCTCCCAGTTCGATCCGATGCCCCATATGCTTGATCTGGTAATCCCTGCGGGAAATAAATTCCAGTTCCCCACGCTCATTCCACCGCCCCATATCCCCGGTTCTGTAGATCAGTTCCGGATAAAAGGGATTTAAGGGATTCTGCACAAAGACTTCCGCTGTCCTTTCCGGCGCATTGTAGTATCCAAGAGCGAGAGAAGTTCCTCTGATACAGATCTCCCCTCCCTCTCCGGGCTCTGCCTCCTCATTTTTATCGTTCAGCAGTAAAATATCCGTATTTTTGAATGGGCGCCCGGCTGGAATCACATCTCCCGGTCCGAACTCTCTGTCCACTTTGTAGTAGCAGCAGACCCCGGTTCCCTCCGTAGGTCCATAAAGATTTACAAACACCGCATCAGGCGCCGCCTCCCGCCATTTGTTAAATTCCTTAATGGGAAAAACTTCACTGACAAAAGCGACTAACCGCAGATATTTCGGCGTCACGGTCTTAAAAGTTCCGAAGGCCGATATCATGGTCAGCGCAGAAACTACCCAGCAGATCGTATTGATCTTATATTCATTGAGAAATTCCACCAGTTTAACCGGAAACATAAACAGCTCTTTCGGAATCAGGTAAGTGGTCGCACAAAACTTCAGAGTCGGATAGAGTTCTTTCAGACAGGCATCCACGTAGAGCGGCGCCTGGCTGCCAAACACCGTATTTTCATCAAACTCCAGAGCCTCCGATAAATGCTCCACATAATCGATCACCGATCTGTGACAGGCCGTCACCCCTTTGGGAATCCCCGTAGAGCCTGAAGTAAACACAATATAGATCGGATCCGTATCGATAGCCCGCTCATAAATTCTGTCCAATGCCTCTTTGTCAGCTTCCGTATAACAGATCTCATCATAATCTACGATCTGTCCCTCGAATTCAAAGTCCCTCGCATGCTCTATGGTGGCCGCATCACAGATCATCATGCCGGATTTTACATTCTGCAGAATCAACCGGATCCTGTTCTCAGGCATCTCCACGTCAACAGGGATATAATAATTACCGCCGGCGATCACACCGTAAAAAGCAGCGATCGTCTTCGGACATTTCTCCATAAAGATAACCACCGGCTCCCTGTAAATGCCTTTCTGATGGAGAAATGTCCCCACAGCCAGACTCTGTTCATAAACTTCCAGAAAAGATAGCCGATACATCTCTCCGGAATGTGTTTCACCACAATATGCTGTTCTTTCAGGCGCCTTTGCCACCGCCTCCGCCAGATAATCCAAAACATGAGTCTGCATGCTCCGCTATCTCTCCTTTGTTTCCATTTATTTTACAAAAACTCCCACCTGCTCCGAGCCCTCTGCCGGTCTGCCCCGAGGCTGCTTCCCCGAAGCAGATATCATTCTGTGATAAGATGTCTAAATTCCACCCGCACCCGATGGCATTTTTCCACAGCAGCCAAGGCCATCACTTCCAGAATATCCAGATATCCGGCGGGCAGCGGATGTTCTTTTTTGATCAGGGAAAGTTCCGTACACGCTAACAGAATTACCTGTGCTCCCCTCCTAAAAAGTTCTCCGGACACCTGTTCAAACTTCTCCATATCTGCCCGGTGTCCCGCCTTTATCTCATCGTAGACCATAGCCATTACTTTTTTCTGAGAATCTTCTTCCGGTACAATGCTCCGTATACCGCGCTCTCTCAGCATATTTTGCAACACTCCGCTTCTGATGGTCCCATCTGTCGCCAGAATACCCACGCAGGTCTTCTTTTCTCCTGCCAGATAGGAAGCCGTCTCCGAAAGCCCGTTGATCACAGGGACCCCCAGCCTTTTTTCCAGTTCCTCATAAAAATAATGCGCCGTAATACAGGGCATCGCTAACAGCTCAGCTCCCGCCGTTCTCAGCTTCTCCCCGACGGACAGCATATCAGGCAACGGACTTTTTTCGCTTTTCCCAAGAATATAACCTGTTCTGTCCGGTATGGAAGGTTTGCTGTAAATGATAACCTCCATATGCTCCTGATCCGTTTTTGCATCACTCATCCGCGTCAGCAGTTCCATGAAATATGCAGTTGCCATCGGACCAAGGCCTCCGATCACGCCTAATTTTTTCCCTCCTGTCACTGTTCAGTTTACCTCCGGGTACAGTGTATGATCATAATTGTGGGAACCGTGATGCCTTCCCGAGTATTCCATCAGCTGTTCCTCTGTCCACATGATGATCGTCGGATGATCCGATCTTGGCGTCGTATCAAAATGGTACCAGCCATCCCCCAGATTCACCAGATTCCAGAAATGAGTCCTGCTGGTGGGAATTTTCGCAATATCCATATTATGGATCCCCGCACGGTCAAGCAGAACCTTTGCCGTACAGGCATATACATAACAATCGCCTTTCCTCTCTGCCAGTCCTTCATAAGCTGCCCGTGCCCAATCATCCTTTTCCGAGTGGTTGATATAAGCGATATGAGTGACATTGTACCGGTAGATAGCCTTCACTTTTTCAAGAGGCGTCATTTCCGGTGTTATGATCTCCGCCAGCACGCTGTCAGCTAACGCATAAACTGTCTCCAGGTCATACATCCGCGCTTCGACGATCACAGTCGCTGTCTGTGTCGTCTCGTTTCCGGAGGCGTCTCTCGCAATATAAACCACAGGATATTCCCCGGCCTCGCTGAGATTTACCGCACTGTTGTCCACCATAAATTCCAATCCCTCCGGACAGTTATCTGTAACCGTCACATTTTTCTTATAGGACACAGCATCCCCTGCGAGCACTGTAAGATCCTCAACCCCGGTGATCACCGGCGCTTCATGATCTGCCGCCAGTGTCAGCCTTGCCTCTTTTGCTGTCTCATTTCCCCCTTTGTCCACAGCCACAATCTCCACTGTCTGGACACCCTCGGCCGTAAGGTCCGGCTCCTTTCCAAAAGACAGGCTCACCCCTGTCACATCTTCCACAGATACCACAAAATCCTCCGGCGATCTTGGAACTTTGGTAAAACTCTGCAGGTCTTTCACCTGCATCACCGGCGGAACAGTATCCACGATATGCATTGTGGTAGAATACTCCGCCCCATCCACTGAAAGTTCCACAACCCTGTCCCCGGGCACTGTATAGTCAATGCTGCCCATGTTCGTGAGAAACGCAGCATTTTCTCCCTCGATCACAAAATCCCGCAAAGTCGGCGGCATGCTCCCGGCCTCTACTGTCAGCTCTGCTGCCACCAGTGAAACAAAAAGCTCTCCCGCGACTTCCGTCTGATTTCCGCCCGCATCAGTCAGCATAACATGTACTTCCTGCAGACCCGGCATCAAAAAATCTGGCCGCTCCACATAAGATACCGTCACCGCTGTGGCATCCACTATCTGCTCCACAAACAGATCCGCCTCACACTCTTTCCCGATCTCCAGGCTCACCGTTGCCCCCTCCCCTGTGGGGGCAATGGAATCTATGATATGCAATGTGCTTTTATGGGCAAGAAGCCCCGTTTTTACCCTTACAAAGTAGTCACCGGGAACCGTACTGTCTATCACATCACTGCCCTCTGCAAAACAGGCCTGACTGTCCGGACGGCGCAGAAAATCCTGCACGGTCACATCCACACCGGCTTCCACATAGCACTCACCGTACACTCTGTAATTTTCGTATAGCAGAAAAACGGTGACAGAAACCGCCAGAACCATAAGAATTGCTACTCCGGCAAGCCACCGCTTTTTACCGGACTTTTTTGACCTCTTTTTTTTTGATAACGTACGCCTGCTCATAACATTTATCACTGTCTTTCCATCTTTTGTCCCACAGATCAGCCCCTGGGAACGTCTTCTCTGTGAAACCTTTCTTTGACATTATAGTCAGTTTGAAATATATTGTCAAATTTCTGCTTTGTCAGAACATATGATAGGGATTTCCTCTCCAGACATACAGAAAATATGCCGCACCGCAGATCAGATGTGCCCCGTATAAAAGCCACTGCAGGCACAGAACGCACCGGTTTGCGCTTTTCTTCATCGTATCTTTTGACAACACGAGCAGGCTGGCTACAAACATGAAGAAAAGACCATGCATATAGCCCCAGGAAAAATTTGCATCCGCAAAACGGTATCCCTTTTCGTAAAGTCCAAAGAACTCCCCCGCACTGACTGCCATCTGAGCCCAGGAAAAACGATACAAAGTGTTTTTCCTTATCTCCCCGGTATGAAACAAAAGCACCAGAAGCGGAAATCCCAGCGCCAGGGCCACAGAACAGGGGATATTGGCCGTATATAGTTTCCATACCGACGCAATGCCGAACCCGATGCCGCCCTCATCACCCACCAGTGAATTTTTGCCGAACACACCGCCAAACTGGTAGAGAAGGTCAATAAATGTGGGAACAAAGGCAAATCCCAGATAGAGAGAACGCCTGAAATTTTTCCACCTTCTCTTAAAAAGCCGCCACACCATCAATAGCCCCGCCGTAGACACCAGGACGAGTGTATAGCTGGGCTTTGTCATTGTCGTCAGAAGAAGGCTTGCCCCAAAGAGAACAAACTCTTTCACATCCGTTCTTTCTTCATAGTAATCCAGGATCCGTACATAAAGGAAAAACGCCAGAGTCGCAAAAGGCCTTGTCGCCATATAGGTAATATTATGGTAGGGATTCGGCGTAAAGGTACCGAGGTACTTATGCCCCATTCCAGGCAGATACAGATTCCCAGGCAGATACAGCATGGAAATAAAGAACATGCTGAATGACAAAAACAGTGCCGCAAATCCCGCATACTCTCCGAAAGCTGTCCCTTTCCCATAATCTTTCAAAAACTTCCGCATATAACAGAAAAGTACTACAACTCCCAGTGAGTTTAACAGCGCAGCAGCAAGTGCCCCGGCCACTGCCACATTGGTAAACAACAGGAAAAACTTTCCCAGGGCAAAATAGATCGGATAGGGGAAATCATAGCCGCTCTCCAGACCCAAAATGGTCTGGAGATATGCTTTAATATCCGAAATGTAGATATCCCTGATTCCACAGTGAAGTGCCTGCAGATAAAACAGCCTGTACATAAGTACCGTATATCCCGCCAGACATAACAGAAAAACAATCAGGGTAATGCGGTCTGTTCTCCCCTTTTTTTCTGCCATAAGCATGATTAATGTTCCTCCAGATGCGATAAACGCTCACGGATCTCCTCCACAGACAGCCATTGGGAATTATTGCCTGAGCTGTAGGAAAATCCTTCAGCCACTTTCTTCCCCTTCCCGTCCGGGTTAGGCATCTGCCTGTTATTCCAGGTCATCTGCGGAAAAATGATAAAGTGTTTATCATATTCATAGGTGTTAGGCGCATCCTCCTCCGTCACCATGATCTCATGCAGCTTTTCTCCCTCTCTGATACCTACCTCCGGCATCTCACACCCCGGCAGCATGGCCTGCGCCAAGTCTGTAATCTTAAAAGAGGGAATTCTGGAGATAAATGTCTCGCCGCCGTTAGATTCCTGAAGGGCTTTGATCACCAGTTCCACGCCCTCGGTAATGCTGATCCAGAAACGGGTCATACGATAATCTGTAATGGGCAGCTCCTTCCCGCCCTGTTCCAGAATATTCTTAAAAAACGGGATAACGGATCCCCTGCTGCCCGCCACATTTCCGTATCGGACAATAGAAAAACAGGTCTCTTTCTTTCCCGCGTAAGCATTTGCCGCAATAAACAGTTTATCGGAAACAAGTTTTGTTCCGCCATATAAATTTACGGGATTTACCGCTTTATCCGTAGACAACGCAACTACCTTTCTCACTCCTGCGTCCAATGCCGCCGCCGTCACGTTCTGCGCGCCGTGGATATTTGTCTTAATGGCCTCATCCGGATTATACTCACAGGCCGGCACCTGTTTCATGGCCGCCGCATGAATCACATAATCTACCCCTTCAAAAGCTCTGGGCAATCGTTCCCTGTCCCGCACATCACCGATAAAAAAGCGCAGTTTATCCTGATACTGTTTGAATTCATTCTGCATCAGAAACTGCTTGAATTCATCCCTGGAATAAATAATCAGTTTCCTCGGTTCATAATGCTCCAGCACATATCGCACAAAAGCCTTTCCAAAGGTTCCTGTTCCTCCGGTAATTAAAATCGTTTTATCGTTTAACATTGTTTTCTCCCTTTTCATTTTATTTTCATACTGATCAGCTATAAAGTTTTCAAATTATAATGATTTTACGCCCTTTATTCTAACACAGGCAGATCGGACGGGCAAGGGGGAGTTGACATCCTCCGCTTTCCTATTTATTATATTTCTTATGAAAACATTATTATCTTTTTATCATACCCACAAAAAAAACTGTTATTTTATAGTTGGCCTTATTTTTGCCAGTTTCCTTATGATCCCATTTTTACTGCTTGGTACAGGCAGTATTGTCACCTACCACGATCAGCTTGACGGTGAACTGTTAAACTATATCCTGGCCGCCAGATATCTGTTTACGGATATCCGCATTTACCCGGAGATCATGAATGGGCTTCCGGCAGCCGGCGCTGTACCTCCTGCCCCGCTGTTTGTACTGCTTTATGTCCTTTTTAAGCCGTTTACCGCCTTTCTGCTCTCCCAGTGGATCATATATCTGGTCGCTTTTTCCGGGATGTATCTGCTTTTATTAAAACTTACCAGACAGGAATTTATCTCTTTCGGAATTTCTATGATATTTACACTGCTGCCCTTTTATCCTGTCTACGGGCTTTGTATTCCAGGGCAGCCGTTACTTTTTTATGCGGTTCTCTCCCTGGAAAAAAGGGAGACTGCCCGCTCTTTTTCCCAGGATCAGGAACAGGCTTCCCGAAAGCGGCCTGCTCTCTTTTATTATCTCCTCATCGTTCTCTATGGAGCCTGCTCTTCCCCCGTACTGGTTGGTTTTGCCTGTCTGATCATTCTGGGGATTTTTGCAGTTTTAAAAAGTGTTGCGGCACTTCGCTATAAAAAATCTTTTCCGCTTCCACTGTGGCTTTCTACCATCACCCTGCTTTTCACCTACCTTGTCTGCAATCGTGACCTGGTGAGACAGGTCCTGTTTCCTGAAAGCACTTATATCAGCCATAAGACCGAACTGGTTCTCTCGGCTCAGGACCCGGTTTCCTATTTTAAAGACAGCTTTGGGACAGGCATCTCCTACGCCCAAAGCTATCCCAAAGTTCTGCTCCTTTTGATTCCGTTTTGTTCTATCCTGTTTTTCCTGCATATGGCAGTTAAAAAGGAGAAAAGCAACTCTCATCTCCGAGGGCTGTTTTTCCGGGCTCTTGTGACATTTTCATGCATTGTTATCATCTGCCTGCTTGCCGCTTTTTATCACGGAAGTTATATGACACAGCTGCGCAACAGTTCCGATGGTATCATAAAGACTTTTAACCTTGACCGTATCTGCTGGCTGCTGCCTGCAGCATGGTGTATCCTGGCGGCATACTTGCTGTCCTTTGTTATGAACTTCTTTCAAGCGGAAAATCAGGATTCCGCTTTAGCCCGCAACACCCCTGCCTTAAACTGTCTGCCGCCTGAGACGCCACTATGGAAGCGCATCCTGCGACAGGGGATCGTACTTGCCACCCTTGGCCTCTGGGGCATCATCGTACTGTTTCACAGCGCGGCCTACCCCAATATCGCCAAACTGTTAAAAAACGGAAATTATTATGCGCTCGACTGGGATCGTTTTTTTGCCGCAGATATTTTTGATCAGATCGATGGAACGATCGGGAGACCAAAAGAAGACTTTCGGGTCATCAGTGTCGGTATTTATCCTGCCGCTGCCGTCTATAACGGATTTTACTGTCTGGATGGATACTCCAACAATTATCCACTGTCCTACAAGCATACCTTCCGGCAGATCATTGCCGATGAGCTGGACAAAAGTGACTATATCCGTGCACTTTTTGACAATTGGGGAAACCGCTGCTATATCACCACGGCAGAGCAGTCCGATTACTATACATTTGAGAAAAAATGGAACAGCGTCATTTACGATCTCGCCCTGAATACGGAGGTGCTGAAAGAATTAAACTGCCAATATGTTTTTTCTGCAGCATACCTGATGAACGCGGAAGAAAACGGCCTCACTCTGCTCCGCGAGGCTCCCTTTGAGACACAGGACAGCTGGTATCATATCTATGTCTACGAAGTGGCAGAGTAAAAAACACCGGCTACAATAATACACCCCGGAAGTCAAAGACTCCGGGGTGATCCTTTTCCTCTCCGTTACGTACGGCCCGTTTTACAAATTAACCTGCCAGAATTCCGCCTAATGCCCTGATATCCTGCCTCTTTAAAAGTTCCAGCTCCGCGGATATCTCATTATATAATGTGGCTCCGACGCTTTCCACCAGTATCACGCCTCTCGCGCCTTCCAGTTCCTCCAACATCTGGGCATCATACAGCACATTGTTCAGAATCGTCACATGGAGACCTTCCTCCTCCAGGCGCGCTTTCAGTTTTCCACATATATCCAGCGAATGGTCCTTCAATCCACAGCCCATCAGGCAGATATCCTGCAGACCTTCCTTTCCTGCCGCCATCTTTGCCGCAACAGCAGAAAGTTCCAGCGCCTCCTCTGGGCTGAACTGTCTCTTATTATGATCCCGAATGGTCAGGATCCATCGATCTACAACACCCAGAACCTTTTTCTTCCCTGCCTGTCCGGGAATTACTCCCAGTTGGGGAAGTCCATACAGCTCCTGCAGGTTGTCCGTATCGCGGACCTTTGTATTGAAAATATATACCAGCAGCAGAACAAAGGCATACACAAATGCCGCCATAACTGCGCCGAGAAGAACATACTTTACGCTGATGCCGGCTGATGGCGCTCCATCCACCGGAGATAAAGTTTCTTCTTCCTTTTCCTGCTCATCCTCTGTCAGAAGTTCGTAGTATTCCATCTCCTTTTCAGAAAGCCCCTCTTTCATATCGGAAATGCTTCTCCTCATGGTCTCTATCGTAGAAAGAGAATTCTTCTGCCTTTCCGCTATCTGCATATCCGTCACCGTACCAAAAGACTCATTCACCACGGTAACCTCATGCTCGCCAAGGCTGTCCGCCACACCCGAACCTTTTTTCTTCAGAAAATCAATAGCTGCCTCCAGCATTTTCTTACTCTGTGCTTCCTCACCGTGGATCGCAGAAATCCTGAATGTGCTGACTCCTTCCGTGACGCCCAGGCTGTCACCGCCTGATCCGCCTCTGTTTAAAAAGAGCATTTCACTGAGATCTACGGTCCTCATTCCGGTTTCTTTCGCAACCTCTTCGCACAACTCACTGCTCACCATAATATCTTCATATACTTTTGCTATATCATAACTTCTCTGGCGTTCTCCACCATCAATAGCAATCGTCGCTTCCGCCTTGCATATCTTCTCAGGATCCACCTGCAGAATAAGCAGTTCATCCCTGTAGGCTTTTTCAAGAAAGTATGCCTTCTCATAATCCACCACATAGGTTACGTTCAGTATTTCATCCTCCGTTAACCATTCCTCCGGATCCTGTTTCGTCTCCGCAGGAGCCTCCTGCTGTTTTACAGCATTCACGGAACGCACATAGCTGAACGCCCCAAGTGCCACCGCGCCTATCAGCATCCAGATGATAAACGCACGCCAGTGCAGCAAAATGTCCACCATTAAATCAACTATACTGATCTCTCTCTCATTCATATTCGTCTGCTCCATTTTTTTCATTTGCAACTCTTATAAAGAAATAGCAGCCCCTGCTTTGTGGGAGTCCCTTCTGCCAAATCAGAATTACTTATTTAGTGTATCACGGATTTTCCATTTCAACAATATAATATTTTAACATGGCGTATTTCGCCTTATCAAAATAATCTCACCTGTATTTTTTCAGTTCATCCAATATGCTACCTGCTTCCTGAAGTAACGTCTTTACATCTTTTACCCTCTGGACAAAACTGGCATCCACTCCATTCTGGCGAATCTTATCGATCCAGTTCAGAATATCCTCTTTCGGATATCCATCTCTCCCCATTGCATGATAGATATAGGACAGCTCATTTTCCACGTTCGTATTAAAAACCGCAGGGTCATCCGAATTGACTGTTACCATTACATGGTGTCCTTCCGCCATCATAGAATTCATTCTGAAAACAGGATGCTCCCGCAAATCTTCAATATACCCGATAGTCACATTGGAAGTCGGGTTTGTTTCTACATAAATTCCCTTTTTCTCCACTTTCCGTAAGAGATCCTCCTGCAATTCCGTATAGACCCTTACATCATTTTCACTGATAGAACATGTTATCACTTTATTTCTGTTTTCCTCAAATACAGGGCAATAGTTTGTATATAGCAGCCTTTCGTCATTCCACAACTGGCAGCTGCCATGACAGGCCCCACACTCATAATCCATATATTTGCAATAGCCTCTTGGTCTCTTCCCTTCTCTCCTTTTTTCTCCGTATTCCCCTGTCATTTCCTCATTCAATTTATCAATAATATTCCTGTGATCCTTCAGAAATTTCTTTTTATAGGCTTCATACAGCATCATAACTGTAATTTCTCCATTGTTATTGCCATATATTTCTCCTGCGCATTCTAATATTTCCTTTTCCAGCCGCTCAAACTGAACAGAAAGATCCTTACCGTCATATACACTCTTCCCCCAGATCCACAGAAGATTATCCAAATGCTCCCCTAACGGCAATACTGCCATCTCATGTTCTTCTACCCATTTATTGATATTTATGCCAAGAACAATGGCATGCCCCAGACGATCGCCTGCTTTATAATGAAAATTTTCTATCACCTCATCCACATGCCGCAGTCCTGATGCAATATGCCTGAAATCCTCCCCCACATGATATGTAAATCCCATATTCTGAATCGTTGAATACTGCTGGATTCCTTCCGTACTGATCTGCATTACGGGTTTTGTCTTTTCCTTGCGCCGCATCCGGTTGTAAGCAGGGGCAAACATCCACGGTTCCATGGCATTTTCGTCCGACGCAGCATCCAATCCAACTATATACTCATTGATATACGGTATTTCTCCCCGCAACTCTTCTATCACTTCTGTGATTTCAGCCATTATCTCCCGGATAAAAAGCCTGTGCCCGAGGTGCAGGCCGCCCTCTCTGTCTATTGCCCTTGCGCAGGAATATCCCGATATATATTCCAGCTTTTCCATTTTCAGCAAATGATATAAAATTCCCAATGTGGGGGCAGTGCATTTCTCTACTTCAAAACTTTTTTCACTGACTTTTTCAAGCACTCTTTTAAACGAAAAATTTCCGTTCCTCTCTTCCCGTTCCTCCAGATCAATCTGTTTATTTGTCTCCACCACTCCCATAACGCTCTCGAGCAGATATCTTCTGTAAAGAAAAAATATCTCGTATAGCTGTCTGCACAGTTTTTCTCTGATATATCCTTTTGTCCCATACTTATCGACACCTGCCACTCTGTCCATCACAATATCAGGCGCGATCCTGATCTCCAGCTTTTTTAAATATGTCTGTTTCGCCTGTGCCCTGAACACATCCAATGCCAGCCCATCCTCGCCTGCTATAACCACTTCTGCCTGTTTTGCCGCATCAAAATATCTTTGAAAATGGCGAAGTCCCGGAAGCAGTTTCCACTGATGTATATTCTGAAACAGTTCGTTTTTAATCCGGATATACTGCAGAAAAATCCGTGCAAAACACTCATCTTCCCGGCCCTCTCTAAGGTATGTAAAGCAGTCATACAACAGTATAAACTCGGATGATGTTTTCAGATCTGCGCAGTCCCTGTATATCGTCGCCAGCAGATAGTCTGTTTCACTTTCCTTTTCATGAGATTCAATAATAGATTTCAGCCACTCACATTTTTCTGCATTTTCCGGTATACTTCCATGTATTTCGCCCGAAAGTAACCCCTGCAGGATCATCTCTGCCTCTGCGCTTTCTCTCTCAGCTGCCCACGCGATAACCCCCGTGTCCGCAGCCCTCTCCTTATCTCTGAAAAATCTGGCCGCCAGAATGCGAAACACAGACGCCGCCCAGATATTCTCCCGCTTTTCCTTCTCAAAACTGTAATTTCTGGACAACTTTTCCAGGTTCATATAATTCAGCCATATCGCCTCATAATCAAAACCGGCTTTAAAATGAAGGTGGTTTTCCGCCATTCCCTTCTGCAGTATTTTAACAAGCAGTTTATCTGCCAGTGATATGTATGGCTTCTGCTCATAAAGAATCTTTTTTGAAAAATTGCACTGCACTGCAAATGCTGCAATCAGAATATCCGGAACCATATAGCAGCACAGCATATTCCATATCTGTACTTTGTCAAACACATCCGGGAAATTGAAAATGTCCTGTTCATCGGTATTCCATAAACGTATCGCTATGATTCCATCCCGATATGTCAGAAGAGAGGCCGCAATCCTCCATAAATTATTCAAATAGCATCGCAGAACTCCGTCCTTTACCTGCCCCTCTCTTTTTTCAACCTCTGCAAGCGGATAATAGAGTTCGCACAGCATCAGCAGATCGTCATAGGACTCCGTTCCTGCCCCGCTTTTCAATTCCAGATATTCTATCAGCCTGTTTGTGGCCTTTTTGAACTCTTCATCACTTTTCTGCTTCCTGCCAAGATCAGCGATGTTATTTCCCCTTATTCCCATATAGGCCCGATAGGACTCATATCTCTTCCGAAACCAGTCCTCCTTCTGAAGGCCAACATCCAAATAGGGGAACAGAAGCACTCCCAGCATCCGATTAATCCGCGTTCGATTCATTTTTTACCTCATCAATCAATTTGGTAAGATACTGGTTCCTGCTCTCCCAGACAGCCCTCTCCACAAAGTTTTTCAGAGTTTCCTCCTCATCAGTACCTTTTACCCTTTCCCTCCGCAATATTTCCTTCATTGTCAGAAACATGGCATAATAGTAGGAATTTTTCTCTTTTCCCGCATCTTTATCCGTTCTCTTTTTTATTCTCGCTCTTTCCAGCCTTACAGATGAATTATTATCTCTCAAATTATATTTTTCAATTACAGTCTGATACAGGTAAAGTTTCTGGATCCTCTTCATTACCTGAACGACCAACCCTATATTTACCGCATCTTTAAACTCTCCTTTGTCTTCCAGATCAACTGCAATGTCAAAGGTTTTCCCAAGCTTGTCCATACTGCTATATATTCCACTCCTGCTGCCCTTCGACCTGTTTTCCCCGCTTTTAGACAGAAGATACATGTTTTTCAGACTTTCCCGCAATGTCATATATCTGGTCCTGTCATCCATGGAGCAGTATCTCCCCTTTGTCGCCCAGCCCGGAACTTCCTCTCTGATGTAGTTCGCCGTATTTAATATTTCAATATAATAGTCTCCCTGGTTTCCTATATCCGCGGCCAGTTTCAAAAAACTGTCAGGATCCTCAAATATAATATAATGCTCCTTCTGATCCCACTGAATCAGAAAATTCTGCATCACATTCAGACTGAGTAAAAGCCGGTCTTTTCCATGATCTCCCTGCAGGCAATGTACGATCAGTTTTACTATCCCCTCGGGAAGTTTCCTTAACAGCTTTTCCAGGCTGTCTTTCTCACACTGCTCATCAATTTTACTGATAACTTCATACAGCGGAACTGCCCTTCTCTTTAAATACTCACTGTTAAGGCTTTCATCATAGCTTTCCCAGAACTCATTCCAGAATGCTTCCTCTTTATCATTTTTGCCTCTTATATCCAGGTAGCTGTCCTTGTGCGTATCCAAATACTCCGCTAACAATTCATCTATCACCGCATCTTCTATTTTTTCACGAAGTTCCTCCCGCAGTCTCTCACTATATTTTCCGCTGTTTCCCCCTTTTACCTCTTCAGGTATTTTTTCCAGAACCTCAACTTCCCTTTCCGCTCTCTCCTTTACATCAAATTCACTCAGGCATTTACGCAGATCCACCTGCAGGATAGAATCTATCGTACGCTGGTACCGGCATAAGCTATGCTTTTCCCGGTAAGTCAGACAGTTATTTATCTCTTTTACTCCAATCAGATAAACATTTCCATAAACTGCAGAAAGTGTTCCCGCTGTTTCCCACAGCCAGTCACGGTTTGCCTCAAGAGCCGTAAGAAGCGTTTCCTTTCCCACTTCCTCACTGTAGGAATAATCCAGAAAATAATAAAGATATTCCCTGTCAAATTTTTCAGGGCTGCTCTCCAGTCCGGATAAATAACATATTCTGTTCAGTGTCATACTGTAATGGCGGAAAAATTCTTCCGCACTCCAGTCTGTGCGCAGCTTCTGCTTTCCCTGAAACACCTGCTCGCACATGAAGTCTGCCATTCCGGTAACGCCATGGACACGATGTCTTCCCGTCACACGGTTTTCCGCCCAGTAATCTATAATCACAAGGATGTTTTCCACAAAAAGCATTAAGGAATATAATTGAAGGGTTGCCCACAGAACAGTTTCCTTTTTTTCTTTTCGGGTAAGCTCTTTCAAAAAACTGCACAGATACTTATAAGAAATATAAAATTTCCAGTTGTTATGTTCCAGCCAGAATATTTCACTGATGAACTCATCCACGTTTTCCAGTATTTCCGCCAGACTGTGGTTTGCAGTCAGCGCGATCTGCATAAAATGCCTGCAGCTTTCATACAACGTTTCCTGTTCCGATTCGTTTAAATTTTTTTCTTTTCCAGCCAGAAGGACCTGGATTTCTTTTAGAAATTCCTGCATTCCAAGAAATGTATTGCCGATCTGTCGGGATGTGTCTCCGAAAAAATTCAGGTAAAAGTCCAGTTCCGTATCCTGTACTTTCAAAAAATTTTTCCCCTGAACTCCTATCTTTTCCAGCATATTATTCAGCAGTTCTTCAACAGCCTCCCCCAGCTGTTGTTCTTTATAGATCCAGAAGCGCCATTTCTCATCCGCCCTTTCAAAACATTTCAGGTAATATCTGGTGGATGTAGGCATCACTTTCCCAAGGTAAAGCCTGGCCATTCGTCCAATCAGATCATTTCTATCGTTTCCAGGCGCCTCTTCTCTCCCATTATTGCCATGTTCATTCTGGATCTGATACTCGTGCAAATTCAGATAATGCCGCCACTCTTTCGGAATCCTCCCGATATTCTTATCCAGATTATTTTCAACCACCTCCAGCACCGTTTCCTCATCTGCCGTGGTGATCACAATAATGTTAGGGTGTGAAAGATACTTGATAATGATGGATGTTAATTCATTCACCTTTTCAGGCGCCAAATCTACATCGTCAAAAATAAAGTAAATTAAAGGGGATATCTTTTTATCATTCTTTCCCTTGCCTTCCTCAGAATATTTATAACGTATCGCTTCTACCAGACAATCCCAGAATTCTGCAATCTCCTTGGACAATCTGTAATAAGCCCGTACCTGTCTTGCCGAATTGCTGACCGCCAGCGTATAAGAATTTTCTCTTGAAGGATTATACTTCAGTGAATAATAGAGTTCTTCCAGATCTTCATATTTTTTAAACAGCATTTCATATATATCGCTGCGCCCCTGGTTCTTGCACTTTCTCCACCAGTCATCCGTATCGATGTTATTGCATGCCAGGGCCCGCCTTCCTTCAAATAATTCCGAAATTTTTTCCCTGACGATCTCTAATAGCCATCCCAGCGCACTGCAGTCCGCCGGAATTACTTCCGGAATAATAATCGGCATCACAACATCATAACTGTGCTCCCTGTCATCCCAGAAACTCTTTTGCAGGGTAAATGCCACAGATGTTTTTCCTGTCCCTCTTTTTCCGTATACAGAAAAGACATTATCGTACATCATGTTGTATTGATAATGTCTGAATTTTTCTCCATTTAATTTTCCAATCTCTTCGCGGTGCTTCTTTATTCTGTCCAAAAGATTCTCATAACTCGGAAGCACATTTCTTATCTGCTTATCCGCCAGCAGTTTTATCCCCACTTTATGCATCGGCATCTCAAATTCTTCTCTTCCCATATGCTCATACCTTCCCTTTTATCTTCTGTCATCAATCTTGAAATCCATGCCCCATTCTCTGCTTATCTGTTTGAAAAGTTCAACCGACTCCTTTGCCGGTGAAGAATACCATTTCAGAGGCTCCTCATCCCTCTCGAATGGCGTCTTTATCAACCCCTTTTTCCTTTCTGCAGCCTGGACATGATACACCTCCAAAAGCCTCAGGCGCTCTTCCCTCGCCTGCTTTTCTTTACTGAACATCTCCTCTCTTCTCTTTTTTCGTTGCTGTTCAACAATTTTCATTGCCTCCTGTCCTGTCAAGTGCAGTTCGACAGACTTTCTGATTTCCGCTTCTGACAGCACAACAGAAAGCGCTTTTTTGCCAGTCCGCTCCTCTGTCATCTTTTTTAACAAATCATCTCTGTATTTTTTTTCTGGTTTTTGTCTTTTCAGAGTTGCTATAGCCACCCTTATTCCTCCTTTTTGCAGTCCTCCTGTTCACAATATATGTAAGGATCCTGCAAAGATGCCTGTATCAAGCATAACATCTCCGTGCCGCTCCGTCAATCAAAGATTCCCTCTGCCAGTAGATTCCATCGGAAGACTTTTTCTTACTGTTTTCGCCCTTACTGGTTCATATTTTCTCCGAATTTCTGGTTATTATTCTCGCGATGTGTCACCAAATTTTTCAAAAACAGTTTCCTTGCCTCTTCCTCATTCATTCCGTCATACTGTTTCACACCGTTGCTGTATTCCAGGCATTCGTTTATGCAATTATTTACATAGGTTCTGTGGCGGATCCAGGTTTCCCTGTTTTTCTCCAAATCCTGCGAATCTTTCAGGAAAGCGATCAGCAATGGCCCTAAAATTGAACACATCGTCAGTGAAATTTTCAGAAACAGCAGTAAACCGCCCACATTTTCCCCAAAAATTCCAAACGCTAAAATCCCGCTGGCAACTCCGCATCCCAGGCCTGTCCAACGCATCAGTTTTCCCCTGCCGAAATAATATTCTTTATGACGGCGGCTTTCCTTTTCCTCCCACTCCATATATGAAAAATGCTCTTCCAGCCTGTCCCTGTCTTTTTCCCCAAACCGCTGCCTGACCAGTTCTTTTAATTTGGAACTTTCTACCTGATTTTCTTTCTTCATATGTCATTTAACCACGCCTTTTCTTCATGCCAGTTGCTTCAAACAATGGCTTTGCCGTCAGCATTTAAAGAAAATATGCTTTTATAAATAGTTTATCAGAATAAACGGAATTTAACAAGAAATATTTATCAGAATAAGAAAAACTTAAAACACAGGTTTTCTGTCTATTTTTCCCTTACATAATTCTTCACATCCAGGATAAAACTCCCAATCATTACAATCATAATAATCCCGATCGGAAATGCCGATATAATACTGACAGACTGAATATTTCCCATAGAACTCTCCGAGAATACCAGCGCAATAGGAAGTATGATCAACAATATACACCAGAGCAATGTGATGATCATATGGGGATGCTCATTTTCGCCAAGGTATTTGTAGCTGTAACATGCCGCCGTATATGCAATTGAATCGAAAGAAGTAGCATAAAATGCAATCATACACATCAACGTAAGAATCAAAACAAATGCAGTACCGGGCATCGTATCGATAATGTTCAATATCAGACTGTACAGATCTTCCTCCGCCTCATACTGTGCAATAAAATCCTGCACTCCAGCTGCCTGCAGCCCAAGGGAATAATTTCCAAGAATCATAAAACTCACTATAGTAGAACCCACACCGAAAAGATACCCCCCCAATATCGTTTGACGAATCGTCCTTCCTCTGGAAATATTACCAATAAAAAATGGTGCTGCAATACACCAGACCATCCAGTAAGCCCAATAATAAATTGTCCAGTCCTGCGGAAAATTATCTGTGCGGCCAGGATCAGTATATGTAGCCAGTTCAATAAAGTTCTGAATCATTTTTCCCAGAGATTGAATTCCATTTTCAACAATAAATCTCCCTTGTCCACCGGCCAGAAGCACAAAAATGAGAAGACCAAAAAACAGATAAACACACAATTTTGCCAGGAAACTGATCCCTCTGAAACCATGCAGTACAGCATAAGTATAAACAGCGCAAGTGGCAAGCAATATAAGTATTGTTACCGTATTTCTGCTTATCTCTATATGAAAAAGCTGTACAATGATCCCCGCCATCAGCGGTGTAGCCACGCTGAAGGTTGTAGCTGTCCCGGCAAGTAACGCAAACAATGCAAAAAGATCGATCACACGCCCGAGTATACCATCTGCATGCCTCCCAATCACAGGACGGCAGGCTTCCGAATAACGCTGGCGTCTCCTTTTACGGACATGAAGCATAAATGCAAACGCAACTGCCAGAACAAGATAAAATGCCCAGGGAATAAAGCTCCAGTGAAAAAGCGGGAATACTCCCGCCCAGTCAGTAATCTCTCCCATTTCTGCAATATGGGGATTTGCAGCATACATGATCCATTCCACAAAAGAATAAAATAAAATATCAGCAGCCAGGCCACAGGTAAACATCATACTTCCCCATATAAAAAACGAATATTTCGGCTTTTCGTTCGGTTCCCCCAGCACAATATCACCATACTTAGAAAAAGAAAGCCAGACTGAAATAAATAATACCCCCAGACCGATTATAAGATAATAGATCCCAAACGTATCCCCCAGCAGGAAACGCACCTGCCCGATGATGCCGTTTGACTTTTCCGGAAATAAAAAAAGAAGCAAAGCCAATCCCATAATTGTGATAAACGGAATCAGTGTGATTATCCAGTCAATTTGCCTGTGATCCGTTTTTTTCTTTACATTACCATTCATTTTTGGTTCCTCCATTCAGGTACTCCCGATAATTTTCATCTAACTCTGCCAGTTCTTTCAACGTATCAACTTCAATAATCTCCCCCTCCTGCATCGGCCAGATTCCCAATTTATAATGCTCCGGATGACAAAACATGACTACATCATCCCAATAAATCTGGCAGTTCTTCCGTATCTCAAATTCCAGTTCCAGGTCTGCCTTCAGTTTTCTGCCATCTTCTTTTGTCCACCGGGAAATGCTGTATAAGCGCCATCCGCTTTTTCCACCGGTCCTGCTGCAGGATGTTACAATACCGCCTTCCACCGTCTGAAGCCATTCGTCCGTCTCCTCATCCGTCCAGATACTGTTATAACCAGACATCTCAAACTCAGGTGCCAGAACTTCCGGTTTGTAGATAATCTGGTCACCATCCAGTATGATTGCATTTCCGATGTATTCCCGCGCCACATAAAGCGAAGAAATATTATTACAGCTCTCAAAATAAGGATTCTCTATCAATTTCACCCCCGAATATTCTTCTTGCAGCCTTGTGAACTGCTCTTTCAGGTATCCCACCACAACATAGATCTCATATATCCCATTCTTCTGCAATCCCTGTATCACGGTATCTATCATCCGGCATCCCTTTACACGGATCAAAGGTTTTGGTGTCATCAGCGTAATTGGCTTCATCCTCTTTCCACTTCCTGCTGCCATAATAATGGCCCGTTCCACTTTGTGCATCATCTCTCCTCACCTTTCATCTTTTTCAGTTCCTCCTGGACAATTCTATAGTAGTCTTTTGCATAGCGATACTGGCGCAGGGAATACTCCCCAAACTCAACCCCCAGAGTCCGCTTATACTCACACCAGTTGCTCCACAGCAATCCGCATGCAGCAATATAGCAATAGATCTTGATTCTTGTCCTGTCATCACATTTTTCTTCAAAATACGCCGAAATCAGCCGGTCTGCCTGCCACTTATTATAAAGTGAATAAATACAGAACATCGCTATATCCACATGGGGATCCTGCATAGCCGCATACTCCCAGTCAATCAGACGAATTTCCTCCCTTCCGGCACTTCCGACAAACAAAAAGTTATCTGGCACAGCATCCATATGTGTAAGAATCTTCTCTCCTGCGTGGGTATCAATATACGTTCTCAGTGCGAACACATCAGCTTTCGTTTTCTCATAATCTTTGTAAGCTGATGGCACTCCCTCCCACAGGCTTTCATAAAATTCTATCCGTTCAAAAATGTCAAATTCATAGTCAACCTTCCGCTTTAATGCATGAAATGCTCTCAAACGTTCCATACATTTTTTTACATCTTCATAATTAAAGGGATCACAAACATGCGCATCTTCCAGATATCTGGTAATCTTATAGCCATTCTCCGGATCAATATATACAATATCATCACAGATATGTTCTCCTTCCACCGCATGATAGGCCGCTGCTTCCTGTCTCCGGTTAATCAGCCTGTCCGTTCCCTCTCCAGGAATTCGCATAATATATTTTTTATCTACGCATCTGAACAGGAAAGAGCGGTTTGTCATACCTTTCTTCAAAACAGTAATATCTGTTATTTGATCAGACTCTACTCCCAATGTCCTGCAGATCACCTGAATGGCTTCTGTCTTAAGCTGGCTGGAATCGCCATCAATTTCCCGAAGTTGTTCATAGGTATTGATTTCTACCACATCCATTGAATGGGCAACACGGGCTGCGACAAGCAGCCGCCCATTATGACTGAGTGCCGCTTCCCAAAATGAATTATCATATCGTCGATTTTCAGAAAGTTCTTCGATTCGGGATCTCACGACCTCAGCATCCTCCTCAGTCAGGTAGCAAATGCCGACCATGGCATTGCCTCCTTTTCCTTCAGGCACTGTCACCAGCTCCATCCTGCGGTTTACGCGAACACTGCTTTCCTTGTCAACAAGATCACTGACCATATACCAGGAATACAATTCGTGCCAATGGAATGGATTATATTGGCACCAGATATCACATGGAATTATGTACGCGTTTGAAAGGTGCTTCAAGACAAGCCTCATTGAGTGGAGATTATTCTTGATCGCATATTCTGGATTGACTACCAGGTCAACGCCGTATTCGTCAATCAAATACTCGTATTTCTCTTTCATGAAGCCGACAACAACATAAATTTCCCTGATTCCGACTTCATGAAGCTGCCTGATAATCCGTTCAACCAATAATTCTCCGTTTACTTCAAGCAACCCCTTTGGAATTTCTGTGTTGATCGGAACCATTCGCATGCCAAAACCTGCCGCCAGAATAACGGCCCTTTTAGGACTTTTTTGTTTTCCCTCCGTTACTGCTTTTAATGTTGGACGTACTGCATCATCAATATATCCATCCTTTGCCAGTTCCTTAAGCGAGCGATTGACTATCCCCAGGGAATGACCTGAGAGTTCTGATAAAATACGCTGGTTTATAAACGGTTCTGATAAAATTGCATTCAAAATATCTTTTTCCTGTCTGTTCATATATGTTCTTCTTTCTCAGTTTGTGAACATTGCTGTAAAAGAAAAAGATAGTCAGTTTCGCAAAACTGATTATCTTTTTTCTGTGGCAGTTCCATCTATGTTAGAATAGCTGATATACTCCTAATATAGATTCTCCAAACTTCTTTACTGCTCTGCCATCTCTATTATCTTCACAGCATTATTATCATAAATAACATTTCCTACATACCCTGCATATTCCGGCACCGAAGAAAACACTACAGCATAATCAACTCCCTCCTCTATCAATGTTTCAGCTGCTCTCTCATCACCCAAATAATACTTCCTAATCAGTTCAACTCGATAATCCTGTAATTCCTGATTCGCCGCACCATAAGCTTCACCTTCAATGTATATTTGCCTTTCTGTATAACAGCTTGTCGTAAAGGATCTATTATTAACAATTGCAAGGTTTGTTATAAGCAATGCATCTTCATCACTATTATCTCTTAACCATCTAAGGGCTTCCATCTCCATTTTGTTAACATCGTTCCCGTTGGAACCTGAATATTCTTTTTTCAGGTCATATCTATTATTTAAATTGCTTAATCCTGCCAACGCTATGTCAGAATAGTATTCTTTCGTTTTATACATTCCCCCCATCAATGCAATCAACATAATTACAATTACAGGATCCGACAACTTTGTTTTTCTCTTTTCTTTCTCTATAATACGACTTCTTGCAATGATATTAAGTGCTGAATACATCCCATAGGGAAACAATGCAAACATAAAATATACCTGTGAATATCCATTTTGCGAAATAATCAGATAGCATAGATAACCGCAAAAAACCATCATAAATGATGCCACTTCACTTATTTCAGGAAAAATCCTGTATTTTATGCACCTATGTATTCCTAAAAGCATAAAAGTTGCTACTACAAAATTGGACATAAATAAATATAATGCGTATGACACAATATAACTTATATACTTATTTTCAAATATGGCAGTCAAATTTCCTACCAGGTTATAAAAGTAACCACTCATATACAGAGAATCCGTTAAAGAAAATCTTTCTCCCGGACTTGTCGTCTTATAAACAATAGGATTATCCGGATAAGTAAACAACAACTTATAAAATATTATAAAAGAAATCAGAATTAAAAGACCTGCAATAAATCCGTTTTGTTTTTCTTTCCTATCCTTTCCAAGCAGGAACATTTTAATACACATTACCCCCATTCCAACTAATGTCAGACAACCACATGGGGCTTTTATTCCCACCGTTATCAATAATAAAATAATACAGAGCACCAGCACACTTATCCTGCGTTTTTCACATTCATACCACTTTATAAACAGCCTGAAAGTATACATTCCCATTGCATATCCTGGCAGATAACCAAAATGGGTAACATAAAGATGGTTGATATAAGTTGTGAAGGTTGCGCTTTGGGCACTTGACGTAAAAAGTATCGCTATCAGCGCAATAATAACATACTTAATATCTATACAGTTTGATTCCGCAAATAATACATAAATCCCACCGACCAGTAAAAATAAATCTCCTACCCACGAAAATGTAAAACATATATCAAAAATCTCTATACCCGTCAGATAATGAAGAAATGAACACCAGGTACCTGAAAAATAATGGTAACATCTAATTACCCCGGATGCGCTAAAATCAGGCATGGGAATACCTCTGGTTCCTTCCACTGCTTCCCGAAACCAAAATTGATCATCAGGATACATTGACACATATCCTGTTATATCCGCAGATAACATTCTCGCCTGAAAACACATAAACATAAATGCACTGGCCAAAAAAAAAGCACTTATAATAACTGCTAAATCTTTTTTGTCTATACTTTCCGTTTCTATTTTTTTCTTCGTACCCATATTACAATCATATATGTACAATATAATATTCATACATGAAAATATATACGCCACAATAATAGAAACTTTGGGTGCATGAAAGAGTAATGTTATTAAATATAATGTTAGTGTTACAGTATATCCAATTGCATATGAAAAAAACAGATGAGATAATCTGCTGCTAAAGTCTACTTCCATGAACTTTAGAACTGTTCTTCCTGTAAGATAAACAATACTGATCTGCACATATAAAAACAGCGCAATCCTGTAAAGAGGCACTTGCGCAATCATCCCTGTTATCGTCAGTAATATAAGCAGTTCAATCAATAAACTGTTATTTAAAACTATAGTTCTAATTTTACCATGCATAATTATTTCTCATATTACAAACTAAATTTCAAACCATTTTTACAGGCATATCTGTTTATTCCGTCCACTTGTGACACATCCGATTCCTATCAGCAAAGGTTGTTTCTCTATAGACAAAAGATTATCTATAGCCTCGCAAAATCAATGTACTTCGAAATCAACTGATAAAAAGAAAGAGCAGCCAATTTAAAGCTGCTCTTTCAAACTTTGTACCGGCCTGCTTATCACAATCTCCACAGCTTCTCCGGAATTTACGATATTGCTGCCTCCGTCCTGAAGCATAAGGTTCACGGAATATGTCACACTGTTCGGGCTTTCATCGGAGAAAATTTCTGCAACAGGAATCATCGCCGTCATCTTATTCGTCCCCGCCTCAATAGCCATATCATGTCCACCATAAACCATATAATATCCTCTACCTTCTTCGTCATTCGTCATCGCAAGGAAAACTCTGCCATGAAACACATCACTATCAGTATAATCAAATGTGGCTGTCACGTCACAAGTTTCAAACTCTTGATTATATTCCACAGAAATGCTTTTTACATCTGCAAACTTGGCTTCGACAACTGGCATATCCCTGTCGCTAATCTTATAAATTGCAGTATCGTATTCAACATCTGTCAAAGCAACTGTCGTCTTTATATTGCGATGCTCAAAAACATACTGACGCAAGCTGGACAGCATCGATGGTTCCGCCATTAAATACACGTTATCGTCTGCAATTTGGCTCATCGGATAGTCTATCCCCCAAGAACTATATACTTCATTAACCCACGGGTTATTAGTGGACCATCCCCCCAAGCCTACTGTGTGCCGCATAATTCCCGGTTTTGTTTCTTCAAAAATGCTATATGAATTTCTTAGTGCATGGCGTATACTTGATCCGCCTGTCGGAATCATAAAAATATCATTTTCTCTGCCGTTAAAATATTCATAAAGAGCAAGACCATCCATATCATATTCAAATGTTCCCTTTGTTTGAAGATAGTATTCATTTCCCAAAGGTAATAGTCCAAGAACAATTAAGGCAGACATCGCCGACATTACAATATTCTTTCGTCTTATTTTTGCCAATTTACTAAAATCAATAATCATAAGCGCCGTCACAATCATAGTAAATAACAATCCCGTCCTCACATAGGAAGGGTATCTCCTGACAAAAACCTTTAAATATATTTCAATTGCAACCGTTCCCAAAAGCAAGGCAGCTGAGTATGGCAGCATATGTCGGAAATCCAATGCCAGACAGATTACAAGTATAATAATGCCCATATAAAAAAACTTGTTATACATTACAGACGGATCACACAAGTTTTTGAAGTATATTTGAAGTTCTTCTATATAATTGGTTTCAATTTTTTCTTTTGGCTCTACTGCAGCTACTTCTCTGAACAAGTCGGTTGTAAAAAAAGACAGGTCTGCAAAATTCCATGATGTCATAAGGCTGTAATCATTCCTGCTGACGCCAATCGCTTCAAGCTCCTCCGCAATTTCATCATATGGCGCTTTGGCATAATCTACTACAGATGCTCTCGCAGAATTGAAAGCATTATATTCTGCATAATAATCTGAGTTATAAATCGCAGTATTGATTTTTGATGCAATGAAGCAGCCTGCAGCAATTCCAATGACTGTTATAAGAAGCTTCCTTTTCTTTATCATGCAAGAAATGTTTTCTTTCAATGACCATCCCGTATGCTCCCTAAACACATAGTTCATCAGAACTAAAAGGACAAATGGCAGACACATCTCAAAACAGCCAAATCTGTATAAGGATGAAAATACCGTAAATATTCCCGCACAGATGAAACCGGAATCCGAATGTCGCTGATAGGAATAAATCATCCATAAGAATCCCATAATACTCCCGACCGTAGCAGTTTGGGTATAGCTTAATCTACACAGAAAGGATAGCTCGAACGCAATCAGAAGGGCGCAAGTGAGCACATAACACCACCATATGGGCAGGTGATCCTTTAGCTTCTGGATCAGTATGTATTGAAGCAGTGCAAAAGATATCATCACAATCAGCTCCTGCGTAATAATGAACCAGTTTGGCCCCGGCATAAGCTGATACATTACATACATTATCCAGCCTAAAAGAAAATTGATAAACTTATTATATGGTGTGGCATATTCCGCTCCCATTGTTCCCGCAAAATAATTTGCTATTCCCCAGTCGTCATCGCTAAATTCCCTGGGTGTACATGTGTAATAAACAAAAATGAATAAAGCAATAGCAAATATCCCCACAAAGAGGATATCGTGTATATTTTTCTCTTTCAAATTTTTCTTTTTGCTGATAAAAACTTCTTTTAAATCGGTCATTTACTTTCATCCTAATTGTGATTTGCTTTGCTTTTTATATGGCAAAATTATCCAACTCTCAACAATCTTTCAGTCTTCAAGTCTTTCAATGCCATATGTTTATTCTGTCCCCATAAATTAAAACATCTCTACCTGTATCCCGATATTTAATACTTCTGGGCAAATAATTTTTTATAATCATCATATCTCCTCCGTCGTATGAAAGCAGATTTAAAATGCTTATACTTTTCTTCTTAACTATTGCACTGATATTATAGCCATATCTACAGATCTCCGCATCTGTGCAATCAAATCCTGCAAGCACCAATCTGTAAAGTAACATCCCCCTGCTCCACCATGAAACATGTCCGCCCAAAGTCTGGTTTTTATATGGAGGAACCGTAACACAGAGTACCCCCCCCTCAGCCAAAAGGCTATTTATTTTCTCCAAAAAACTTTGCACATTTAATTGATGTTCCAAAACATGTGAACACCAAATGCAATCATATTTCTTATCGCCGAAATCCAGGGTATTAAAGTCACCTATGATAACGTCTTTAGCCATTGTATCTTTAAAACTGACCGACCTTCCATAATCGCAAGCCGTCACAACCTTCCCATGTTCTGTAAAAAACCTGGATGCTGAACCATTACCGCATCCAATATCGAGTACTGTCTCGAACTGATAATCCGAAACAAGTTTCTTCATTGCCAATTCGCCTCGAATATATTTATTGTATTGAAATTTAATTATATATTCATAAAAGTCAACAAAAAACCATCTCCATCCCCATTTGTTGTAACGTTTTACTAAATTACTTATCATACTTAACATCCTTTTCTCCCGTTTAGTTCAAATACTCCCGCAAAATGTCGTAATGTTCAACTTTTATAAAATCCTCAATTATCTAAATATAATCACTCAAACCCCATTAGTATGACGGACATGTTATCTCCTATCGGCGCACAATGAACCTTTGGGTGAGAACATATAAACTCATCAACTGCCCGCCTTGCGCCAGGATAATGGTCGTTGAAATAGTCATGCACCAAAATCACCCCCTTATTGACCATTCGACCAGAAAACAGTTTGAGTCCAGCAAGGATGGGCTCATACAGGTCTAAATCCAAACATACGAAGCAAAACATCTCATCCTGAAGTGATTTTGCGCTTTCCGGAAACCATCCCTTATGAATGACTGCGTTTTCAGGGTACTTCATTTTTTCCAGAACAGTTTTTTCATCAGTATTAGAATATCTCCCCTCGGTCTCATCTGTTTCATCTGAAATTAAATCAATGTTCGAAAATCCCTCAAATGAATCAAACAGATGCAGTTTTCTTTCAGGAAAACAAAGATTTATAATTTTTGAATATTCTCCTGTTGAGACTCCAGCTTCTGCCACTGCCCCCGCCAGATCATGTCGACGAGCAAATACCGCAAAATCTTTTAAAAATTCATTTCTTGCATCTTTTCCATAAATGCAAAATGAAAAATCAACAATTGATCTATCGGAAAATCCCATTTGCTCTATTTGCTCAAGCCATGCCTCAGTAGCCGATAAACCAGTATTGCAAAAAACAATTTTATCAAACTGCATCTCTTTTATATCCTGGGGGTTGTGTATTGTAACACCTGCCAGTTTGCCCCCCCACACGGAAGGATCATTGTCTAAGAATGCAACTATTTCATATTTCTCAAGTAACTCTTTTATACTCATTTTCGCTTTGGATCCCGCTCCAAAAATGACCGCCTTTTCTTTCATAGTTTGGCCTCCCCGTATCAATTCCTGTATTTGTAACATGCTGCTATTGATGATTCCCACTGTCCTCTACTTTTCAAAATATATGACAATATATCTCTAACCGCACCTTCCCCTCCTTTCAGATTGGAAATATACGATGCAACCAGCTTAACTTCTTCAACAGCATCTGAAGGACATCCTACAAATCCCGACATTCTCATGCACTCAAGATCATTTAAATCGTCACCCAAATATGCTACGTTCTCTGTTTTTAAAGAAGACTCTGCCATAAATTTTTCAAGATAACTCTTCTTATCCATGATAGATTGATTGATATAATCCACATTTAATTCTTTCATCCTCTTAAGTGTGGCCGCACATTCCCTCCCTGTTAGTATCATTGTCTTGATTCCCACGATTTTTGCTGCAAAAAAGCCTGCCGCATCCCTTGTGCTGAATTTTTTCATCTCATTTCCATGCTCATCATAATATATTCCCGAATCTGTCAATGTCCCATCTACATCAACCACGACAAGCTTAATCTTAGCAAGCTCTCCCTCCGGCTCCTTTATTACGCAATTTGTGTTTATGTAATAAGTCGTATCCACTTTATTATTCTCCCTCCAAACATTCACATCTTCCAGATATGATTTTTCTGACCTTTTCTAAATCCATCTCTGTGTCAACCGACAAAGAATTGCTATGTTCTGTTTCTACAAAATGCAGCTTCTTTCCATAATCCAGAAAACGCAGTGTATCTATACCTTCTATTTTCTCAAGTCTTCCCGGAACAGAGTTTTTATAAAAATCAAGCATTTTTCTGCTATACCCAATAATCCCAACATGTTTATAATAATCAAAACTTATAGATTTGACAGGTGCTGGTATAGGAAATCTGGACATATATAACGCATTATAATTTTCATCAAACACCACTTTGATATTTGACTGATCGTTTACCTCAGCCGGGCTATGCATCTTTGTTATTATGTTAGTCCCGCATTCAATGTTTCCGATAGTATCCGGAACAACCATATCAACAATCTTTTCATCAATCAAAGGTTCATCCCCATTCAATTGCAGGAAAAAATCACCGGCAAGACTTTCCGCAACTTCAGCAATTCGGTTGGCCGCAGTTGGGTGGTCATTTCTGGTCATAACATATGGGATTCTCATTTCCTCCAGTACACTTGAAATTCTTTCATCATCTGTAGCAACCACTACATTATCAACCCTGCTGGCTTTTATAACCTGATGATATACCCACCATATCATAGGCTTCCCACATATATCTTTCAATGGTTTGCCAGGAAGTCTTGTCGAACCATATCTCGCTGGTATAACTCCAACAACTTTCATGTTGTCCCCTCCTCATACATAGATTTTGTTATAAATTGCAGATCAATCTTATTTTTAATTGAATGCAAAGCCCTTTTAATTATATCAGTTTTTTTGCTCAAATCTTCTCGTAAAGCAATACCTTGTTTGTAATAGTTAGAATTACTACCATATCCATCAAGTCCTGCTAACGACACACATCCTACCCCGAGACGGACGAGCAGATTAAGAAACATCAAAGCAGAGTTATCAGAAATCTCCAATTCATCTGTGACAAGAAGATTCTTATAATTTACACACCACTCTGGAATAAGCGACACTACCGAAATATTCGATGTAGCAATCACCTTGATATCCTGCATGTTATATTGAGAAATTTCATCTTCTATCTGTCCGTATCTCAAGGCATTGCTGATGAATAAGATGTCTGGTTTAAAATCTCTAAACAGATTGTTAATGCCTATGACAACAGGATTCTCTCTCTCCATATATCTTTTAATTCTTTCACGCTCATTTCTTATACTTGAACCTGGTGCCAGCAAAAGAATCTTCCTATTCCCAATAAACTCCCTTATTCCATCCATCGCTTCTGTGTCATTAATCTCAACATTTTGATACTCTGCATAAAGACTCTCAATATATTCCTCATCATATCTGGTCCTCTTATCATCTTTTATTCTTTTCAGGATTGTAGTGATACTGTCTATGGACAGAGTTTTTTTCTCAATTAAATAGTTTGCATATTGATGATGTGTATCCGTGGACGCCGATAAAAAATACCGCAAATCATACCCCCAGCTATGCAGCTTTTTCTGTTCATCAATATATAGACTTATTATTTCGAGCACCTGACCGACATCATATTTTTCAACTATGTTGTTGTTAATATAAGAAGTTATCATTTCTGTGTTTAGATTTCCAGCCCCTTTCCCCATTCCAAAAACCGTAGAATCTATAATGAGCTCCCTGTTTGAAATCTGTTCAATCAGTTCTATGGAATTCGAGTAGGAAAGTTGAAAGTTGTTATGTGAATGATACCCCAGGCATATTCCATCATCCAGACTCGCATCAAATAAATAGAAGTATCTGATCAGATCCCTCTTGCTCATAAATCCGTATGTATCAACCATACAAACAGCAAAAGGTTGAACACTATTGGCTTTCTCTACAAAAGCCACAACATCAGATGCTGAATAATCTGTTATGGCTACAGGCTGCAAAAACACTTTATACCCGAGCCCCTTTATTTTTACCGCCAGCTCAAGCGCTTCATTTATCTCATTTTTTCTAAATGTTAAACGTATGCCATCTACAATGCTGCTCTCCTTTGGTGCTACCCTTTCAATGTCACATTTTCCATAATCCATAATAGCAACAATCATGGCATTATAATGGTGTCCTCCAATGGATTTATTGATTGACAATGTGTCTGGGAATTCCGTAGAATCCTCATTGTAAATAGCAGTATTTCGTAAGTATCCCACCTCAATGATATCCATATTCGCTCTGTCAAGCCGTCCAGCTATATTAATTATGCACTCATGTCCGAACTTCCATTCATTTACAAACCCTCCGTCCCTGAGTGTGCAATCAAGAACCATAATTCTTCTACCACTGCATAATGTCTGTTTCATAGCGTATGTCTCCCTGTGTCGATGCTTTCTGGCATCGAATATAAAAACTTTATTTTTTACTCAAGGTATTCTCATCTGCATCATCTTTTGTACACAGCAGCCCAAGCTTTTTTAAATATATTTTTAGTTCCTTGATATTGCTAGGAACGAAGAAACGTTCCTTGTCTTCATAAAGGTTTTCAATATCCTTCGTATAATCAAGAAAATCCTTCCCTAAAAACTCATAACCAATAGGAAGAAGTTTGTATAAAAGAATTACTCTCGCCTCGATACCAAAAAGGGCTTTAGGAAAGAAACAGGAACTCGAAAACATTGCGATTTGAATTTTTTCTTCCATATTCATGTTCATCGCAAAAACTTCCCATGGTATAGAGCTGTTTTTACATACAGGGATATCACACTTTGAAGTCAAAGTACTTTCCTTTAACCGTGGATGAGGTTTTATAATTGCATTAGAAGTATCTAAAATATTTAATATACTGCTCCAAAATCCGGACTTATCATAATATTCTTTTTGAGGACCTTCCTCCATAATAATTACTTGCTTATCGATAAACTCATTTCTTTTATCACTATATCCAAAAACTGTATTTACCGTTTCCCGAAACCTGTCATCATTCCTGTCCATTTTGGGCATTACTCTTTTTTCCCCATCATGTCTGGCTCTTAACAGTTTGGGTTCAAACAAATATAATGCCTCAAGCATAGAGCCATCCATACACTTGAAAGCGAATAGGTTGATCAAACCTCGCATATACCAAGGCTTATCTGCATAGTCGTTTATCATGGAATTGAATCCATGTTCAATGAACCTCTGTTTACACTTCCCATTCCCCTTGATAAAACCAGTATAAAAAATGGAATTAATCAGCCAGCCGCTATTATTGTAATAACCATAATCATAACGTCTTGTTTTTAGTTCTTTAACAAGTTTTTTCCCTTGAACAACGATTTTAATACATTTTTTAACTGTAATGGGATACTCCAATAAAACATTTTCCACTAAATATACATTTTTAAATACTTTTGTAGTTTTTAGCCGTTCAGCGACATTCGCAGCATCTGTATATGATTTCGTAATATAAACATCTGCATCCAAATCATATGTAAGCGTAAAATGTATTGCTTCCATCAAAGTAAAGGGAACACTCGCAACAAACGCATGTCTTCCACTCATATCTCCACTATCACCCATGTCCTCACTCCTCTTTTTTCATACACCCTTACATCAAAATAGCTTTCACTCTTATCCTCAATCACTTTCACCAGCATACCTTCGTAAAACTGTCCTGCTTTGCTTTGAAAAAGGGTTTCTTATGATTTTCGCCAAATAGCGCCAACCTTTTTTATATCTTTCAGTCTCCTTAACTGTCTCCTGAAAATTCCTGAATTATTGTTTTTCCTTTTATAAAATATACTATCAAAAACAGCGCCATAAAAATCATATATCTGATCACCAGAGTATCCTGGACAAAGTAAAATAAAAGACTGAATATTGCAATACCTAGCGTATTCTTCCACATACCTCTCATTGAAAAACACTGTTGTCTTTCACTTTTGACAGCACTCAAATGAAGAATAAACAACGTCACATAAGATAAAACCGTTGCTCCAACTGCACCCGTTGATTGATATCGTGGTATCATCACATAATTCAGGACTAAATTCAGCACTGCTGCAATAATTGTATTTATCGCGATCCGCACTGTTTTCTTCTTATATAATAAATAGGCCGAAAAAAATGCATAAAGAAAAATCAAATAGGATGCCATTACAATCGGTGCAGCATAACGGATACCTTTCCAATAGCTCTCAGGAGACATGATTTTAATCAGTTCCGGCGAAATCGTCATCATGCCGCAGGAAAATACAGTGAAAATTAGCATATAATATTCCTGATATTTCTTTATTTTTTCGGTTTTGTTATCTTCCATATTTCTGAAAAACCACGGAAGCCAGGCTCCATTGATCGCCTGGTATATTGCAACAATGATTGAACTCACGTTATAAACAACGGAATATTCCGCCGTTTCTTCTGCTCCCGCCATAGATGTCAGCATCAGCCTGTCACACTGCATAAGGATCAAATCGGATAATGTATTAAAAATAGATGGAATCGATATTTTCAAAGCATATTTCCAGTATTTCCTTACCGCCTTTGGCGTCGCTCTAAAAAATAAAATCACAGTACATATCACGCCAAAAAAAAGCAGCCCCATGGCATTACCCGCTATCTTCGCCATATAAAGATTTCCGGTAAAAATCAACATGAGTATGACGGATAACAATATGTGTGTCCAATTTGGAACAATCATCATAAAGACTCTTTGCCTGTACTCATTTTTCATGGATTGGATCGCAAGCATATAATTGACAATATTCAATGCCACCGACTGTACACAGGCTAACAATATCTCCCATATCCCAAAACCAAGCCCACTCAGCCTTACTGCACAGACAATTAAAACAGTCATAAAGATTCCGCACAATAAACTAAGCAGCAGCACAGAAGAATTATATCTGTCATACTCCTCTTTAAAATCTATGTACGCTGTTCTGACAGATATAAAGAGATTCAGACATATGAAAGTATTCAACACAAGTACCCATGTTGAATAGGTACTTACAAGCCCATAATCTGCCTTTGTCATCATTCTGGTGAAAATGGCGGAGCTGAACAGCACAACACCTTGCCCTATAATATTAGCCACCACATAATAAATACCTGCCCGTGCATATTCCTGTTTTAATACTGCCTTTATAATTCTTTGTATTTTTTCAAGCATACTGTATCAAAGGTATCCCATTTTCTCCTGTCTATACAATCGAACCAGATATCTTCCTGTTCCTCTATTGCCTCAAGTTTTCCATAAAATTCTTCTGTCAGATGAGCTTTTGGAATAAGCACAACACCGGAATCATCACAAACAATTACTGCCCCATCTACATCCTGTTTGCGCGACTCAATAATTCTTCTATCAAAAATTTCTTCATTTTTTGTATTAAAGCATCCTACAGGAGAAAAACCGGCACACCAGACAGGATACTTCTCTTTTATCAATTTGTGAGCATCCCGCATTCGCGCATTAGTAACGATTGCTGCTCCTCTTCTATATAAAAGAATGTATTTCGACACAAGTTCTCCAATAATCGCACGATCATTACAATGAAACGCTTCTATATAAACAATATCGCCCTTTTGCACATCTCGTATCTGCTCATGGACATCCCAATTACTTTCATTGTAAGCGTATACCCATTTCACTCTGCCTGCCCGAAACTGTCCTTGATTAACCGGATAAATACCAGGCAGGACTCCTGTCTTTCCAAGACAGTCTGCCACCTCCGTTGTTGACACTTTATTCATCTGTATATACTCTATAATCTTATCTGTGATATTCATTACTCAGTTACCACCCTTACCGTTTCTTTCAAACGTCTTTCTCTTTCATTTAATTCCTGCAGGGATTCTGCAAACAGTATATAATAACCGCATCGTGAACGATCATCCTGTGCCTTCTCCAACATATCTCCCACCTTTATTTCAAGGCTCAAATCGTGAACTCCTTTCAGTAAAAGCGCCTTATCCAGTCCTGTGATATCAGTTATACGTCCAGGTTTAAAATCGAAAAAGCCAAGCATTGCACACGCATGGCTTTCTCCTTTGATGATCTCATCCGAAACACCAGTAATCATATTCAGATAAAGTCTGTTACAGTCTATTCCCGATACCAGCTTTGCGATATCCGATGATATCTTTGTACCGCCCCCCCGTGCAGCTGTTTCGATCAGATAAAACTTTCCATCCCTGTATTTATACTCCGTATGTGTCAGCCCAAAAGATAGCCCCATTGCCGCTATCATATCCATATTTTCTTTTCGGAGTCTGTCATAATCATAAGCCTCATTCTGATTTGTAAAAATAAGTTTTTTCGCCACATTTGGATTGTACCCATAATGCTCCTTTTGTGAGATTGCTGTTACAACATACTCCGAAGATGTCATTACACCATCAACAGTAAATTCTGTTCCGTCTATAAATTCCTCTATCAAAATCGCATTTTCTGCATTGGAATACTGAACACAATCCTCAAAATACCTTTCTATGTCATCTTTTGTACGAACTATATGTATTCCACGGCTCGATTGGCTGTCTATCGGTTTAATGATGCTTAGCGGATTTTCATTTAAAAATATGGCGGCTTCATCTACTGTACGGCACAATTTATATTCAGGCACCGGGACGCCGGCTTTTGATGCAAACTCACGCATTTTATATTTATTTGTAAATCTGTCCGCCACCTCAATTCCGATACCCTTAAGCCCAAGTTTCTCAGCCACATAAGCAACCGTTGGCACGGCAATATCGCTCTGTTCCGTCAAAACCGCGTCAGGTTTGTATTCCTTTGCTATTTCAAGATTTCTTTCCTTATCTAATACATTTGCCACCAAACCTGCATCTGCATATTTAAAAGCGGGTGAATCCTCATATAGATTTGTGCATATCACATAATGTCCCATTTCTTTCGCCGTTTTAACAATAGGACATTGCCATGATCCCCCTGCAACTACCATAATTTTTGCCATCTGTTAATCCCCCCTGTCATAATGTTCACACACTCTCCTTCTGTTTCCTGAGCATAATTTATTCCTCCCCCACTAATTACTTATCCTCATCAAAATTATATTTCGCCTTTACGATATACTGTGGCTCCTTATTAATGTGCATATACGTTCGCCCAATGTATTCGCCAATCATTCCTATAAAGAACAGTTCCACTCCAAGTGAAAAAAATATCGCCACCATAATAGATGACCAGCCGGGATCAATAGATGGATGCACTAACTTTCTGATAAATATCCCTAATGCAAATATGACTGATATAGTAGAGATAAGCATTCCTCCCTGCATAGCCAGTCTGAGTGGTTTTACCGTAAATCCAATAATATTACTCCATAGCCTTAATAACGTTCTCAAAGTATATCCCGATGCCCCGATTTCTCTTTCAAAGTGCTCTACTTCTACCTGTGTGATACTTGAGGTAGAACGTAATATCAGCCCTAACAGATAGGAATGGGCTCCCTCATAGGATATAATGCTGTCCCTCACATACTTTCTGATTATCCAAAAACTTGATGTCTTAAGCTCTTTTGGCCTGCCAAGAAATACAACCGCACACATCTTGTTCACCCAGGAGCCGAACCTGCGGAACATACTCTCCTTTTTCTCCGGATATGCCCCATATACCACATCGTATCCTTCATCAAATGCCCTGAACATCTTGTGAAGCTCCGACGGTCTTGTCTGCATATCGTCATCCATGCTGATAAATACCTCTCCCGAAGCAGCTCGAAGCCCCGCCATCATAGCATTATGCTGTCCCGAGTTTCTGGCAAGGTCCACGACACGTACATAGTTCCTCTCTGTGGCAATCTCCCGCAGTTTTTTTATTGTTGCTCCCCCATCCGGCGAACAGTCATTTACAAGGATAAACTCATACTCATGCCGCCCCATATTATCCATTTCTTTCGCCGTTTCACTTACAACAGTTTCTATTGTCCCTGCAGATTTATAGCAGGGGATTACTATTGAATACATTCATTCTTCCTCAGTTTTCCAATTTTCAGTATATACCTGTCAATCATTGACAGTCCTCATCACCTGCTCTGTTATGTTGATATTTTACGCTTTTTCTTCTGTATCAACATTTCAGCAATCATTAAATCTAATTCATCATCAATATCTATCGAATCTACTCTACTCATAATATAGGCATAGGCTTTTTGTGCATATATATCTTTCTCCTCAAGAAAAAACTCTGTTTTACTAAGATAAATTGCACCATTAAGCCTATAGTAAACTCTCATATCCTGCCGTCGTTTTCTGCTGTTTTCGTTATTTATGAATCCATTTAATGAACAATCATCTGGCAGCACATTATACTGTTCAGGCGAATGATCCGCTTCACAAACAGATACGATCGTATTAGCCATTTTCTCTTTAAGCTCTTTATATGCCCCAATAATATGGTCTTCTGTTCGCAACGGCGATGTTGGCTGCAACAGCATAAACGTATCAAAATCTTTCCCAATATCCATATAACGCAGCAAAACCTCTTCCACCACATCCCACGAAGAGGAGGTATCACAGGAAGTCCTCCTGCTTCTCAAAAAGGGAACTTCTGCCCCGCACTGCTTTGAGAGCTCTGCATACACATCACTGTCTGTCGAAACCATTATCGTATCAAATATTTTAGATTTTAAAGCTGCTTCTATTGTATATTCAATCAGTGGTTTTCCACAGATGCTCCGTATATTTTTATCCTTAATTCCTTTTGATCCGCTGCGTGCGGGAATAATTGCCAGATTCTTCATATCCCTTTTAATCTCCCCGATTTTTTTATTCTCCGCTATTCATTATCATATTACCATAGTCAGTTTCGGACATACTGAACTTTATGTTACTCAACATTTGATACCCACATCATAAAATCCTTTTTTCAGGTCTATCTTTTGCTTAAATAAAAAATCTTTAATAATCTCTGTTATCGTTTTGCTGGTTTCTTCTTTCTCATACGGATTTACCATATTTGAAATACCACTCACAAACTCTTTTGACATAGCTTTTTCTATTGCTGCAATAATGCTTTGTTTTTCCGGTTCGCAATGGATAACACTTTTCGATTTTATCCGTCCTCTCTGTCTGACTCCAATATTTACGGTGGGCACTCCCAGTGACGGCACTTCAATTATCCCACTGGAACTGTTGCCGAGAACAAATGACGCATACTTAACAATACTCAGATATCGCTGCATACCAAAACTATATATAAATTTGGCATTCTTGTGACTTTCAGCATATTCCCTGAGCAATCTATTTACTTCATCTCCCCCCTCATCCGCATTTGCTGCCGTAATAAAGAAAAAAATATCATCCCTTATTTCCATCGCAGCACATACTTCTGTCACCTGGTCTACTGCTGTATTCTTCTCCAGCGTAACCGGATGAAAAGTCACCACAGCATAAGCTCTATCTAATGAAACGCCTGTAAATTTTTCCAATTCTTCCCTGCCCATTAATTGCACATTTCTGATATTCTCCACACCAAGAGCCCCTACATTAAATACTCTATCCTGCGCCTCTCCCAGCTGTATCACACGATTCCGATACGCCTCTGTCGACGTAAAATGTAAATAACTCATCTTGGTAAGCGCATGTCTGATGCAGTCATCCACTGCACCTTCAGTTACTTCTCCCCCATGAATATGCGCAATAGGAATTCTCTCATTCATTGCTGCTACAGCCACCCCCAGCATCTCTGTCCGATCTCCAAGTATCACTACCATATCAGGATGATCCTGCTCAAAACAGTGCGCAAATTCTCGTAAGGCATTAGCTATGGTAATTGACACCCCGCAGGACGTATTGTCTTTCTCAAGGATGGGAATCCTGTGGGCAATCAAGAAGCCATCCTTCTGAATAGCATTAGCCGTATATCCATACTTATCAGATAAATGCATCCCTGTGACAATCAGATCTAATTCCAGTGCTTCATCCTCATCGATCCTCCTGATCAAAGGTGTCAATAATCCATACTCTGCTCTTGTTGCAGTAACCACAGCTATTTTCTTCATATCTTGATCAGCTCGTCCTCCATAAAATCACGCCTCGCCTCCGTTCCAAGTATCTCATTCCACATCATCGGACAAATGCCTGTTCCTGGTCGTTTAGTAGTCAAATTTTCCTCCGTAAATATTTCTCCTTTTCTAATATCCCTAGCCGCAATTATGCTCTTTCTTGCGACTTCAATATTCATTTTTTCCGATTCTGAAGGGACTTTCAGACCATTTCCCAAAGCCCGCTCTATATTTCTTACAGCTTTTACCATAGCTCTCAGTTCATTCGGCTCAAGGCTGGCCTTGTGATCCGGGCCTTCCATCGTTTTATCCAACGTGAAATGCTTCTCAATTACTTCCGCTCCCAGTGCTACAGCCGCAACCGATACTTCGATTCCCTGTGTATGGTCAGAATATCCTACCGGACAGCCACAATGCTCTTTCATTGTCAGCATTGCCCTCAGGTTCACATCCTCTGGTGAAGCCGGATAATCTGTTGTACAGTGAAGAAGCGTGATTTTTCCCGCACCATTGACTTTCAATACCTCTAACGCGGCATCCACTTCATCCAGTGTACTCATCCCTGTGGAGAGAATAATATCTTTCCCGGTCTTCGCGATCTCTACCAGATATGGATAATTTGTAATTTCCCCTGACGGGATCTTCCATATATCCTGCAAACTATTCAAAAAGTGAATACTGTCAATATCAAACGGCGTAGATAGAAATTTTATTCCTACATTCCGACAGTATTCTGAAAGTCCCAGAAAGTCCTCAAAGGAAAGAAGCAATCTGCTCAGCATATTTTTCTGTGATTCTTCTATCCCAGTATTCTCTTTCTGATATGCAGCCATAGGTGCGAATTTCGTCACCAGAGAACCCAGCTTGGCTGTCTGAAACTTCACAATATCCGCTCCGCATTCTTTCGCCCTGTCAACCAGTCTCTTTGCCAGATCCAGCGAACCGTTATGGTTTACTCCTGCTTCCGCTATAATCAATGTTCTGCTCATTTATTGTCCTTCCAGTGCCACTCGGGGTACAAGCGTTACAACATACATTTCTTTCTTCAGTCAAATTCTCTTTATCACTTTTGCCGGAACGCCAACAACCTCCAAATTTTGAGGCACATCATCAAGCACAACGCTTCCGGCTCCTATAACGCTTTTCATTCCGATCCTCACTCCCTGAATAACAGTAGCATTAGCACCCACAAATACATCCTTTCCTATATCAACTCCTCCACAGACCACCGCTCCTACTGCAATATGTGTGAATTCTCCAACTTTGCAATCATGTTCAATGACCGCTCCTGTGTTGATAATAGCCATTTTTTCGATTACTGCATCCGCATTTACTACTGCATTTTTTCCGATAAACACTCCCGGTGCTATTAATGCCGTGCGGGCTACTGCTGCCCCCGGATCAATAACCACTGGAAATCTGAAACCCGTCTTTTTCGCTCTTGAAAACATATCCCGCCGTTTATCTGTGGACTGAATGCTTCCTATCGTGATAAATGCGTTTTTGAATCCATCTGCAAATAATTTCGGAAGTACCTCATCATTCCCCACTACATGACATCCAAATATCATTGTACCAACAGGTAGGCTGTGATCTGTTATCACTATCTCCGAAAAATCATCTGACCGGGTCACAACATCTAAAACTGACTTGCAGTGTCCGCCCCCTCCTATTAAAACAAGTTTCTCCTTTTCTTTCATGATCTGCCCGCCAAACTAATTCATATCCCCGCTATTTATCCGTTCTTCCATTTTTTTCATCTCTTCAAACTCCCCCATATCCAGAAACGAATTCTCACTGATAGGATACATACCTACTCTCTTCTCCTGCTCTAACAGACATGCAATCAAATCCGTCATATGGAATACCTTTCCTTCAGGAATTAACTTTAAATATATCGGATCCACAATATACATCCCCGTATTTATCATATACGATAACTGTGGTTTCTCTTCCATCGAAGCAACTATGCCATTCTTCTGTGCATGCAAAACTCCATACGGAACTACAATATTTTTCAGTGCAGAAATAACCGTTATACTGTTCCCGGAAGCTGCATGATATTCTAAAATTTTACCAAAATCAGCTTCTACCAGCGTATCGCAGTTGGTAATGATAACCGGGTTCTCAAAATTCCTGTCAATCAGTCGTATGCTTCCTGCTGTACCTAACGGTATCTCCTCATCAACATAATGTATTTTGTAAGGAGGTCTCAGTTCAAAAAAATATGATTTAATAATTTCTTTTTTATAATTGACTGTCAGAAAAAACTCTTTCGCACCAAATTTATAAAACCTGTTAAAAATCCTTTCCAGAATAGGAATTTCACCTATCGGTATCAGAGGCTTAGGGAGTATCTTTGTATAAGGATACAGGCGTGTTCCCTTCCCGCCAGCCATAATAATAACCGGCACTCCCTCCAGGGCGGCGCTGTCTGTTGTTATACCGCATGCCGCAACACGTTCCTCTCTGAAGACAATATCCACAATTTCCCTGTCGGCATTAATAATCGGCATAGAATAGATCCCCTTCTCCTCCAGCCCTTTCTTTTCCTTATGTAGTTCTGTCGTCAGCAAATATCTTGGATTTCTATTCATCATCTGGAGCGCTCTGCCCCTCAGATCTCCCGTTCTGATGATCCATCTGCGTATATCACCATCTGTCAGACATCCTGACAGTTTCCGCTTTTCATCAACGATATAGAGAAGCCCCGCCGTATTGGCATCTATCTTCTGCATTGCCTCAATAACAGTAAGTTCCTCTGTTCCTATATATTTCTGCAACTCTTCTTTATTCATTCGCCAGCCCTTTTAGTATCCTTCTGATCTCATCAGCTACATATACGATGTCTTCCTTAGTCAGATTAGTGCTTGCCGGAATATTTAAGATACATTTGCTGTAATAGATCGCCCTGACTATCCGATAGGCCGATGCTTCCTGATAAGGACGCTGCTGGTGAATGAGCCCCCAGACGGCTCTGGTCTGTATGTTGCTGTTTTCCAGCTTTTCAATAATCTCTTTCATTGATGCATGTATCTTTTTATCATTTATTTGTAATGAGTAAAACCATTTATTGGAGTTTGTCCCTTCTTTGAAAGAAAGCAGCCTGCACTCTCCACAGTCAGAAAACAATTTCTGATACAGATCGTAATTAACCTGTTTTTTTTCTATAAATCCCGGAAGCTGCTCCATTTGAGCAACACCAAGCGCTGCCTGCACATTTGTCATCCGATAGTTATATCCTATTTCATGATGAATATAATAGTGTGGATCATCCTTTGCCTGTGTTGACAAATATCGCATATGTTTAACCGCTTCCGGATCTTTTGCTGTAACAGCTCCGCCGCCGCCCGTAGTGATAATCTTATTTCCATTAAAAGAATAGGCACCATAGTCTCCTATCGTGCCTGCATACATTCCTCTGTATCTGCCCTGTGTATAATAAGATCCTAATGCCTCTGTGGCATCCTCAATTACTTTGATGTGGTATTTGTCAGCAATATCCATGATAGCTTCCATATCTGCCATATTTCCAAAAACATGGACTACCACCAGAGCCTTTACATGTTTCCTCCCATATCTCAATTTTCCATCCTGATATTCACATTCTTTCTCACAGAATTCCCTGAGTTTTTCCGAGTCCATGCAAAGACTGTCATCACAATCCATAAAAACAGGTTCTGCTGCCTGATATACGACCGGATTTACAGCCGCAATAAATGTCAATGTCGGAACAATGACCACATCACCTCTCTGCACTCCACAATCCTGCAAGGCAAGATGAAGTGCTGCTGTTCCGCTCTGGCAGGCTGCCACACTCCCTGTTTCCAAAAAAGCGGCCAGTTTACTTTCGAATTCCGTGATATAAGCTCCCCCGGTAGATACCCATGTTTTTTCAATTGCATCTAAAACATATTTCTTTTCATTTCCGCTCATGTTAGGAACAGACAATGGAATATATTTTTTCATCTTTACCTCATCTCCACTCCACATTATCAGTTTAATATCACTGATAATTTGCATGTTATAAACCGTTACATCTTATTATCTAAAGATTTTCCTGTTTCAATATGCTCAAAATTAGGAAGGTATGATTTTATTATCTTCACAATATCTTCCTTCTTCACATCGTTTTGATCAAATGCAGCTGTCAATTTTTTCAGAACGATTTCCAATCCTTTTCTGTCCGGTATACGCTTGCCCGTTATCACTCCAAGCGCCGAAAACCTGTCCTGATCAAGCTCCTCTTCCTCTGTATAAAACTCCTCAAAAGATTTTTCTCCTGATGTATCTGATGCAGAAAAATATACCGGATACTGCCGACTTCCCACTTTCAGCTTTTCCGCCTCATCGACAGCCTCCTCTTCCGATCCGCATTCCAGTACAGTATACCCCTGGCCCTTTAACAGTTCTATGGCAATCCGGTCAAAGGACATCATCTGCTTTTCCTCCAACTTTGGAAAAAATATTTCCCGGCTCTTTCCCAGCATGCAGGCAAGCATACAGATCTGACCGCTTTCCTCCAGGGAAACAAAATAACGCCTGACATCTTTCGGCGCACTCAACGGCTGCTGTTTCTGCATCCGTTCCAAAAATCCTGCTGGAAGAGAACCATTTGAAAAAGCAACATTGGCAAATCTCGCCGTCTTTACCGGGAACTTATCGGAATAGCTGAAAATCAAATCTTCCATAATCCTTTTGCTTGCCCCCATGATATTTACCGGATTAGCTGCCTTATCTGTAGACACACAAAAATATTCTTCCGGCGGATATTGTTCCAGTAAATCCAGGAGCTTCTTTGCATGCAATACATTATTCATCAGAAGCGCTTCTATGGAATAAATATCTTTCTCGGAACGAACATGCTTATGGGCTGAGAAATTGGCAACAATATCAAAACCGCCTCTGTCTATAAACATCCTGCTGAAGGCTCTCGACGCATAGTCCATCGGATAAGTAATATAGCTCTCCGGTATAAATAATCCCTTTGTTGAACGCAAATCTCTTGTAAGCTCTGTCAATGCATTTTCATTCACGTCCACCACCACAAGACTTTCCGGTTTATAGGGTAAAACGGCTCTGATAAAAGAAGAGCCTATACTTCCGGCTCCCCCAATGACCAATATACTTTTAGCTTTAATCTTCATTTTTAAAGAATTTTCATTTTTCATTATATCCTGGTCAAACATACTCCCAGGTCTTTTTGTTACATGCTCCGCTACAAACTTATCCAGACTATACATACTCCTACCTCAACACACTTTCCCACTTCTCATTTTTACCACCTCTTCTATACACTCTTCCACCTGGCTCCACAAGGATTTAATTTCCGCATTTTCATCGACGTAATCTCGATAATAGTATCTTTTTATACACTCATCGAGAAATGCGCTGTCTGTTTTGAGAAAATCCTGCAGCCTTAAGTTCTTATAATCTTCACTGGAAATATCAACTTGATGCATATGGAACTGCTTCTCTATCATATCCATTATATAAATCATATGCGAGGTCTTCTTTATCATTGTCGTTCTAATCATGAAACAGGGTTTATGGAACAGAACTGCATAAGCAATTGCATCGGAATAATGCGTCATGGCAAACTCACAATCCTTTACAAGCTCCACGGTTTTGAAACGTATTGTCCTGAATCCTTTATAGCATTCAGGGTGATTACTATAATCCGCTCTTGGATGAAGTGCCACTATCACCTTTAATCCCATACTCTTTTCCAAATAGCAAAAAAAGTTTCTCAGCTCTGCATAATACAGATCAATCTCATCCTGCGTATATACTATGCCAATTTCCTTTATATCCGGATGATAGCCTATATATTCATCGATAAAAACACAATATTTTTCCTGAATCAGTCTTCCTTTTTTATTCTTTGTCTGAAGATACTGCTCAAAATTACTTCCAGGAACATATTTAATTATTGTGTTTTTGTTTTTATATGCTAATTCCTTAAGTCTTTCATGCTCCTCTCCCATACTCATAATTATAAATCCCGCCGGCGGAATTTTCTGTATCACATGAGGAAGTCTTATATATATAGAATTCAGTATTCTTTTCATATCAAATTTTCTTATTTTATTTGAATAGTTTTCAGCTGTCGTTGTAGGAGAATCCAGCCAGAAAAAACCATGCAGATGTTCTTTCCTTAAATTATGGAATAAGAATTGTGTAGACAATCTGTTAAAGTCAGGACAAATAAATACTGCTTCCCCTTTCATATTTTTTATATATTCTTTATATTCCCTTTTCGAGTAAAATAATCGTATATCATTTCCGATATATACCCCTGTTTTTATTCTCTCGTACGCTACAGGTGTAATAATCGGAGACATATCGCATATCTCTATTTCCCACCCTCTATTTCGAAAGTGCGAAATACCATACTCTTTCTCATATGATGCTATTACTCGCGTTGTAAAAATATAGATTAATTTCATCCTGCTTTTCCACCTTTAAGCAATCATTTAAATCTCCACCCGGCAAAATTCTCTCTGAATCCTTCATAGACATAGTTATCTATTGTATGCCAGTCACAGGATTTATCCGGTTTATTCCACCCTGGCCCATACATCTCAACAACTCTCTTTTCTGCCTCAACCGGAATATTACATTTGGTTCCATTTTTAAAAGCACCCTTTTTTATGTCCACCGGAGAAAAATCATATCTATATATTTCCATTCCTGTCATCTTTTCCTGATTTTTACTTTGTAATATTTTTGTCTTTTCCGACACCTCAAACATATACCAGCTAATACAATTACCATTCCTGAAATAATAATCTACATCTATCAGGATTCCCTTATATTCAAATGCCTCTGCTACAAGCAATTCTCCATCTCTAAACTCTCTTACACGTCGAAATCCTTCTTCGTTCATTTCTGTTAAAAAGTTTTCATGTACATCTGCTTCCATACAATATGTACCTATATCTAAATCGTCATCATGCAAAATAAGTCTTCCTTCCCGCACATATCCCAATAACGTTCCCCAATCGATCCACAATGGCAGTTTCCCTTTTTGACTGATTTGAAAAATTTTTTCCAAAGCTTCATAACCATACTTTTGTACTTTTTTAACAGTATTCTGTTTTTGAACTTGAAAATATATTTTTTTAATTTGACATAGCATTCTGCTTTGTTGTGTTATTTTTAGCAGCCACCTGCTTTTACGTATTATATATGATATCCTGGTCTGCAAAGGCAGCATATTACTTCCTCCTCAAAAATCATTTCAAATAAACGATATATTTTATCAATCTTTATTGATTTTTCTAATCATTCTCCTCAAATTTTCTTTTGTAACTCCCAGCAGCTCCGGTTTCATCCATACTATAATCCCTATTACTGCAGTATATAGAATCCCTGCAATTAATAATTTCCCAATTAATACTATGGTAGAATTTCCATTCCATAAATGATCAATTGCACATTTCAGTAAAATAGCAGTAATACTGCATAGAGATATCGGTAAAATCTGTATAGAATAGTTATTCCAGAATACTGTTTTTAATATTTTAGAATTAACATATAATGAAATACTGACACTTAATATATTAGATACAAGATAAGTTAATGCAATACCCAGAGCACCCAGTCCGGCAGGCCAGATAAAATTAGGAATCTGAAATACAAACACCAGGCCAAATGTAATAAGCTGCCCCATTACAGCCAAAGCCGCACTTATTTTTGTTCTTTCTGTTGCAAGCAAAAAAGCCCCCGATATTTGTCCCCAAGCCTGATAAACAGTATAAAACATAATTAATATTGTAACCAGTGTTGCACCGGCATATTTGTCTCCGTATACCACTGGCAATAACCACTCTGAAACAAACCCAATAAAAATTGCAAAATATGATATGATCCACATCATAAGTTTTAAGGATTGTATATATCGGTATTTCAGTTCTCCTATATCATTACAGATAACTGCAAACTCCCTTTTGGACAATTCAGCATATGGAGAAAAAATGTACGAAACTAACGCATTAAGCTGCCAGGCCGCCCCAAATATAGCCTGCTCAACAACTCCTGCCCAATTCATCAGAGACCAGTTCATCAATATTACTATCATCTGCGAAACTACATTTGATAAAACGAGCGGTTTGCAAAATTTCCAAAACTCTTTAATATATATCCTGTTCCCTCGATCGACCCTGGTTGAATATTTTCTCTTTTGATCTTTTATAATTTCATAGAGCATGCTGAATGTAATTATAAATGTCATCAGGATTTGAATAATATAAAAACATGCAAGATTAAGCTGTCCCACCAGATAGCTTATCAGCACGGCAAGGCAGATGCCTGCTTTCAGTATTATCTGCATCACCGCAGGAAATCTTGAAACCGCCAGAGCATCAAAAATGCCAATACTGTCAGTCTGCAATCTCAATATAATTGCTGCTTCCAGACCTAATAATATAATAAATAATGTTTGCCCAACGAACGTATTCTGCAGAAAACCGCTGATATATAATCCAATAACCGCCAGATTCAATACTAATGCCATAATCAGGTAGAATTTTAAATAAAACAATATCAACCCAATTTCTTCATTTCTTTTTGACAATTTTGAAACCAGTGCACTTTGAGTTGATAAAGTCGCTATGTTGACAACTGACATAAATACATTCAGATTATATGTATAATACCCATACTCTTCAACACTAAATGCCCTTGGTAAAATCAGCTGAATAAACGCATTTAATATAACCAGCAGGACTGAACTCGCCAGTTTTATTACATATCGCTCTTTAAATTCATCTCTTTTCATTTTCCCACTATATCGTTGTACTCTTTAAATGACATCAACTCTTTATCTTTTTCACTGATAATCAGATTTTCTTTCCCTCCGATCAATTCAAAAGGCCACACTATTCCTATATCAGGATCATCATATGCTATACCAGAATCCCCTTCTCCATAAAATAATTCAGCGCACTTATAACTTACAATGGAGTCTTCAATCACCAGATATCCATGCCCGAAATATTCAGGGACAAGCAACATATTTGTATTATTTCCCGTCAAATGGAAGCCTTTCCACTTACCATAAGTTGACGATGCCGGTCTTAAATCAACAATAACATCATAAACATGTCCGGTAATACAGCGAACTAATTTTGCCTGTTGCTTCACAAGCTGAAAATGGCTTGCACGTATGACACCTTTTTTAGAAATTGTATAAAATGTCTCTTTTAAGTTATGACTTATTCCATTTTCCCTGAATGTCTCTTCATTGTAATCTTTTATCAGACTGCCTCTAAAATCCTCCGCATAAAAAGGCTTTATGATATACGCTCCCTGGAATTCTAATTCCTTAAATTCAAACCGTTGCATCTTGCGCTATCCCCTCTTCTTTTAGCCAGTTTATTGTTTTAGTAATTCCATCCTCAAAACTTATTTCTGCGCAAAATCCTGTATCATCCATCAGTTTGGATGCATCATAACTTTCTTCCGACAATGTTATCCCTCGGAATGGAATCGCACCAAAATATAACGGAATATCCGGATCAACGGCATCTCTAATTATACGAACATACTCTTTCAGCTTTCTTTGTTTTCCACTCCCCAGATAGTATGCTGTATTAGTATTACCTTTTTCCGCAGCTGCATATATCGCTTTGGCTGTATCCGTAATATACATAAAATCATATATCTGCTCTCCAGGAGTAAATTCAGCTTTCTTCCCCTCCAGCATCATTCTGACAGCCATATTTACGAAATTATTCGTCGTATTTCCCACACCAAAAGTATTTGATAAATAACACCAAATATGCTCTACCCCCAGCTTGGTACATTCCGCTTTTGTCATAAAATGTGTGGCTATTTTCGCTGTCCCATATATACTTACCACATTTGGTGCCGCTCCGTCCGTAGGATGGTAATTCAGAACATCCTTCTCTGCTAATGTCCCGGCACCCACAAATCTTTTAGTTCTCATTTGTGCCATTACCTCTACCATTCTCATAGAATATTCGATATTTTTGAGCTGTAACAAATAATCCGCCCGCGAATCTCCAAACGAGCCTGCCCATGCCAAATGGAAACACACATCTATATCTCTGTCTTTTATCATCTCCGGCAACATCTCTATGTGTTCCATCTCACAATACACAATTGAAATATTGGGTAGTTTTCTTATCTTCTCTATATTTTCCTCCCTGTCTCTAATAATCGCATATACCTTTATGCCCCTATCACTTAATATTCGAAGGAGTTCCGTTCCTACAAAACCATTTGCTCCGGTCACTATTACTTTTTTCATTTTCCCTGTTCCTTTGATAATAATTGTGTCTTTCATCTATATTGCAAAAATTCTTTTATCTGTTTATCCATGCAGACCGTAATATCCTCTCCCCGCATCCAGCTTTTTGTCCACTCTACTACCTTTTCAACGGCCATTTCCAGATTCCATTTTGGTTTCCATCCAAAAACATTTTTCACTTTTGAGCACTCAAGCTTCAAAAAATTAGCTTCCGGGGGCCCACCATCGCACTGACTTTTCCATTTTATTCCTTCTCCCCATTTATCTACGAACAGATCTACTAACATACCAGTTTCAAAACAATCGGCCTCATCCGGTCCGACATTATAGCAATCGGCATATCTTCCATCCATATACTGTTCTCCGGCTATCATCAAATAAACATATAGTGGTTCTAATACATGCTGATAAGGTCGAACTGAATATGGATTCCTGACTATAATTTCCTTTTTTTTCATTGCTGTGCGAATACAATCCGGAATAATCCTGTCATTTGCAAAATCTCCACCCCCAATAACGTTACCTGCTCTGGCCGTAGAAATTGCCACTTTCCCGTCACCAAAAAAACTGTTTTTATATGAACTTGTCACCAGCTCAGAACAGGACTTTGAATTAGAATATGGATCATAACCATTTAATTCTTCATTTTCCCTATATCCCCATTCCCATTCTCTATTTTTATATACTTTATCAGTGGTCACATTTAAAAAAGATCTGACATGTGTGCTGTTTCGCACACATTCCAGAATATTAACTGTACCCATTACATTTGTCTCGTAAGTATATAAGGGATTTTTATAGCTGTCTCGAACAATCGGCTGCGCCGCCAGATGTATTACTATTTCCGGTTTTGCTTCATCAAAGATTTTTTTTAATAATGCGTAATCTCGAATATCTCCAATAACAGAATGCATTTGTTTATCAAGCTTGGCAATTTCAAATAATGCAGGATCTGTAGGTGGACGCAATGCATAACCAGTTACATCTGCTCCTGTGTTCACTAATAGTCTGCAAAGCCACGAACCTTTAAAACCTGTATGCCCTGTTATAAATACTTTCTTTCCCCTGTAAAACTCCACATCAAACATATTTAATCTCTCCAAACTTTCCACGGGGCATTTCCCGCCGCCCACAATTTCTCAAGTCTCTGTTTTTCTCTTAATGTATCCATACACTGCCAAAATCCTTTATGTATATATGATTGGAGTTGTTTTTCTTTGATAAGCCATTGCATGGGTTCTTTCTCAAATACGGTCTGGTCTCCATCTATATAATTGAATATTTGTGGTTCCATCACCATAAACCCAATATTTATCAGATCACTGTCCAGCTCCGATTTTTCTCGAAATGCGTTTACCTCCCCGTTATTCCCGATTTCAAGAATACCTTTATTCTGACTGAAATTACATACCGAAATCGTTCCTGTTTTCCTATTTTTTTTATGATACGTCAACAGCTCTTCCATGTTCACATTCCCTACGGCATCTCCATAGGTAATCATAAAAGTCTCTTCACCAACATATTCTTTTACCTGCTTAATCCGTCCCCCAGTCATTGTATTTAGCCCTGTATCGACAACCGTTACTTTCCATGGCTCCACATGTTTATTATGCACAATAACTTTATCATCTGCGGTAAAGTCAAAAGTTATATCCGATGTATGCAAAAAATAGTCAGAAAACCATTCTTTAATCATATGTTGTTTATACCCGGCACAGATAATAAATTCATTAAAACCATAAAAGGAATACCCTTTCATAATATGCCATAAGATCGGCATCTCTCCTATTTCTATCATAGGCTTTGGTTTTAAATGAGATTCCTCAGATATTCTGGTTCCATAACCTCCAGCTAAAATTACAACTTTCATTTGTCCCCCTGTGATTTTCGCTTTGATTCAAATCAGTTTTTCATTCTACAAATGTAACAGATTAAGAAGCAAGCCCACATATGATTTCCAATATGCCTTATCATATTTTAAAGATTTAACATAAACTTTTTTCGCTAATTTTCGCTGCTTATCGAGGGATAACATTCGTGCGCATCCACAATAATTTCTCGCCAAAATTTGCTTTCTTTTTTTCATAATTTCCGCTTTTTCCGGTGACGTCTCAAGTAAATAGTCAAAATGTGTAACCAACATAGCAACTACTGCATCCGTATGAATTATATGTTTTGCTGATATACTATTTCCTCGAATCAGCCACACCCCTAACGGTTTTTCAATCATAAAAAATTTTGCTCCGTTTCTTGCGATCCTTAACCAGCAATCAAAATCCTCCTCCCCTGCTTGTAAAGATAAATCAAATCCTTTAACAGCTTTTATACATTCTTCTTTAATAACTATCGCAGAAGTAGATAAGCAGTTTCCATTAAAAAGAAGATCTTCATATGGAGCAGAATTATTAATCTGCCTGTATTTTCCCAAGGTCGTCCTGTCACCCCTTATATGATCTTCCCAGTGACAGAATACCGAATAATCCGGATTCTTTTGAATTGCCCCTTTTATTTCCTCCAGTTTGTTCTCATACCAGTAATCATCCGCATCCAGAAAACAAATATATTTTCCCTTTGAACGTTCTATGCCTGCATTTCTGCCCCCGCTAATTCCCCGATTTTCTTTAAAGTGATATAATTTAATATCCATTTGAGAATTTTGCTCTGCAAATCTTTTTATAATAGCAAACGTGTCATCTTCTGAACCGTTATCTATAATGATATATTCATAGTCTTTTTCTGTCTGATTTTTTACAGATTCTAATGCACGCAATATAAACGCCTGCGCATTATACGCAGACGTTACTACAGAAAACAAATGTGGCATTTCATTTACCTCTTAGCTTAAATTTATGTTTATATCTTATATGAGTTTCAGGCTTAAAATCAAATTTGAACCTTGTTTTTAAAAATGGGTAGGCGATAAAATAAGTAAATACAAAAGTATATACAATAGCCCTGAACCTGTCAATCACAAATCCCCAGTCAAAATACTCAAAAAGCTCTAGCAGAATATAAATCGCACATATTCGGCTTATGGCATATTTTTCAAAAAGTGCCAGTAAAATATATAACCCCACAACAAGCATCACTGAAACAATTACAGCTAAAGCTTTGTCATATTTTAATTGCAGATAAACCGGTAGTATTAAAAAATTTGAGCAATATACACTTCTGCACTGCTCTATACTTTCTCCCAAAAAAATTGCTCTATAGTACAAATTAGGCCATATATCCTGTTCAAATACAGATCCCGGCATTAAAGAATTTACAATACATTTAAATTGATTAACAAGACTGTATTTCTCATAAAACAAACTTTCATTCCAGCTCCCGCAATCTGCTTTCCATAAAGCCACTCCTCCGTCTTCCAAGAGAGATACCCTTGAAACAATCTGATTAATCATATATTCAAACCCATAGTTTTCATACCCTCGCAGAGACGAGCTCACAACATATAAAAAAGGCATTAACAATATTCCTATTAAAATATAGGGGATATATTTCTTTAAGTTAATTTTCAACACATTGTTTTCTACACAGAACAACATCCCGATCAATATAACAAGTGCCCACATCATTCCACTTCTTGATCCACTGACCACTGTATAAAATACGTAAACTATGATAAAAGGTATAATCTTAAAATTCTTTTTATATGCCAATAAATACATTGCCATAAGGACGCCTAAATCCGTAAAAATGCTTAGATATCCCATAAGACGTCCCGAAGGCCCTCCCTGAATAGTCCACTCAAAAACAGTAAGACCGCTTTTATGTGAATTCCATAAATTATCTATTAACTTTATTAGAAAAAACACATAAAAAACACCTACATTTGTTTTTGTATTTCTTTCTAATCGCTGCCCCAGCAGTGACTTTTCGGTTCGCTTTCTTAAATCAGGCATGAAAACTATAATGATAATACTCAGTGCTATGACCACCGTAATCAGTTTTGCCACCTGCCATAAATATTCGTCCGGTGTTCCCCATATTTTTGCATGGTGTCCGGTAAGTATATACCACGTTGCAGGCACTACAACCCCCGACCCCCATAAAAACAGTAACATATATATATATAATCTTTTCATGCCCTATCCTTCAGTTATTAAGCCACCTGTAATATAAATTTTTCACCTGACAAATTCCCCCATCAGTTGGTATTTCTCAGGCCGCATCCCATCTTTAAATCTAGCAACATCTTCTGTATGGATATACTCAATCCCTCCCAGATCAAATTGTTTTATTCCTTTTTGCTTCAAAGAAATTACCACATTAAACAACAACAAATTATTCAAATACAATTTTCTTCCTTCATTGCTGTTCCATCCAACAAGATAATGTGCTGTTTTGCATTGGCAATATATTATGTCAAACGCCATAACCTTCCCCGCTTCATCTTCCACATAATATGATTCCAGCGGAGAATCTTCTAAATCAAATAAATAATTGAGTATAGCCTCAGGAATTCCCACGTATCCCTTTTCTTTCTGGTCCGTACGATAAATCTTTAAAAACTCCTTATATCCCGCATTATCATTTCTTACTGTCAGTTTCTTTTTTTCTGCCGCAGTCAGCTGATTTCGCCATTTACTGTCCAGCTTTTTACGAAGCGCTTCCTCCGATTCCTCGAGATTCATAGTTCCTGATGGAAAGCCAAATCTATTCCAGCATTTCCACCCGTAGGAACATGCCAGATGCATATGATATGGTGTAAACTCTAAATTAGGTGCATAAAAAAAGGGCAATGGTCTCATCATCTTTCTAAACTGATCCATTACCTGAAATATAATTTCTGCAACATTATACTTTTTTATCATTATCGGTCCACGGTTAACTCTTACCGCATATTTTATCCCATGCCGCTTTTCTATCAATGCCTGTATCATCCCAATACAATCACCGCTGAAATTATAGATTCTATATCTACATAAATCCTTTTTTTCTATTTCGCTCTTCGTTACTCCATACACCCAGTCCTGCGGAATATTATTCCTCACAATATCTTTCATGTTTTCCCATATTTCTCTCTCCCCCATACTGCCGCTCAGCTTTTCAAACCTGTACTTTGTCTTCTCCTTCTTTATTCCAGGTAAGTACCTGTTCAACATATACTGAGGTGTCATTCCCTGATGGATCGGTATAACGAGCAGATTTTCCGACATATCCGCTGCTATACTCTTATCTTTCATCTGCTTTATCCCGCCAGGGAGTGTCGGCCAGAAAGTCACCAACAGGCCTGCCCTTTCCAGTTTCTTTACAGCACCTTGTTTATCCTTTATTTTTTCGATAGAGTACAACGCCGCATAGGGGCATACCACATCATCTGTCATCACCGGTTCTGCCTCCGGTAACAGCCAGTCAACAATATAGTTCATTGTATCAAGGTTCATTTTTCTAGTAAAAGCAATTTTTTTAATTTCCGTATATGAGTACCCGGAGAGTGTATTATAAGACCATTTGCTTATCCCCAGCCTCACCTCATTCTCAGTTACTGCCTTTTCATCTGAAAAATGAGGCCCCACTTTAAAAACTGTTGATCTTCTGACTTTAATTATTTTCTGCAGAGCTTTTTTTACCCGCCAACTTGCACAATTTCCAGCTCTCACTTCCTCTTCCAGCTGCTTCTTTATACCATTTACTACTTTCTGTACCCTTTCATCTTTTTCATTATATCTGATGATTCCCCCATCACATACCGGCAGTATCTTATGCGGACTGTAAACAGTAAAATCTCCTTTTACTCCAAATTTTCCTGAGTTATAAAGAACATGGGCGCAGTCCTCTATCAACAACATATCATTTCTTTTGCAAAATTCTTTTGCAATATTTATGTCATGATATACTCCAAAATAATGTACAAAGACAAATATATCTCCCACAGACTCAGCCGCCATTTTCTTTAAAATTTTCCAGTCAGGCTCAAATCCCTCAGTTATCGGATAATAATCAATCTGTATTTTGTCTTTCTTAAATAATTGTTCCGTTTCTGCACAAAAAAAATCCGGAAGCCAAAGCCTGATTACATCCCTCTCCATTACCAACTGATAATTTTCAATAATAAGTCTTACAGAAATGGCCGTTTGAGATGTCCATATCAGATCATCGCTATTTCCGCAAAAATGCCCCATCTCTTTTTTATTATATTTATTTGTAAATATTTGTCTCCATGATGGCAACTCAGAACCAAACATTATAATCCCGTTTCTCCTCGTTTCTGTTCCATTTCGCAGATATTGTTTACTATATCCATTGTCTTACTTACCTGCAGCATTTTTTTCTCTTCCATTTCCTTTAGGAAGACACATAATCTACGGAACTGCTCATAATCCCAACTCCATAGATCTCTGTAAAAATCTTCTCCTTCTTTTAATATACTATGAAACATCAAAATACAGGATTTATCTGTTTCGACCGCGTCGTTAATTATCTTTTTTACTTCGTCTAATGTATTATAATGAAGAACCGGAATACTGTTTAAAATATAATTGTCTTCTTTTGACAGTAAAGATTCTCTACATACCCAACTTGAAATTTTCCCGGAATGAATCTGTTTATTTATCTTTCTTAAACATCTTTTTATAAATGTTCTATGAAGACACCTGACACCGATCCTTACATAACAAATCTCATTCTTTTTATATCTGCCTCTCTCTCTTTGCAGCTCCTTTTCAGATAACTGGGAATTTGGACTGGCTATGCCCATTTTATCCAGTCCACACCACTCTTTTAATTCCTTTACTCCATCCATTAAATTAACAAATCCATTATGGTGGCTTTTTCCATGTCCTGCTATTTCGATCAAAGCATTCCTGGAAAGATTCACTACTTCCTCTTTATTCATAGCTTGATTAGCGCAGGGTATCCCCCGCGCTTCTTTTCCTGAAACATAATCGGTTGTTATGTTGAATGTCGCCGGAAGCTGCATAGGTGCTAATATTTCATTGGCCACTCTGTAGTTATCTTTTCTTCCGTCATCAAAAGATAGTGTTACTTTTATCATGTCTTCTCTTTAAACACTCACTCTCCTAATTTTCAAATACGTACTCTTTCTGGCTAATCCGAAAACCCTTGAGCTCAAATCAATCAGTGCAATATTTTGTGTTTTAATAATATAATACAAAACGCTCTCCACACACCCATGCGGCTTACACTCATCAATAGCTTCCCGAACTTCTCCCCGGCTTAAGTTGTTTTTTATTATTCTGTATCTTTCTCTTCTGTTTTTTCCGTTTTCTATCTCCTGCATTGCAGACGCAAATACCAGCTTAATATATAAATAATATATTTTATCTCGCTTCAATCCATTTCTATTCAAAAAATCATCCAAAACCTCAATTGCTCTCCTGCGCATTTCAAACAAATTTTTTTTATACTTTTTTGTCAAATAACTGTTATTTAAATAATACTTATATAATAGTTCCGGTATAAATACCATACTCTCGATATTCTCCAAATAATGTAAGTTAAAGCACAGATCCTCAGATACTTCCAGACGTTCATCAAACAAAATATTATTTTCACAAATAATACCTTTCTTATATAATTTTCCGACCGGGCTATTCAATTCATTCTCCAGTATTTCAAAAAAATTTCTTCTTATTTCTTTTCTGTTTTTATATTCATGAATTATTTTATCTGAAAGGATCTGTTTATCTTTTTTACCACTGATTCGTAAAATAGCACTCTGGACTAAATCAACATTACATCTTTTCTGTTTATCTACAAGCGTCTCCACCATATTTGACATAATCGTATCATCTGCATCTACAAATATAATAAATTCACCTGTCGCTTCCTGAATCCCCCTGTTTCTTGCCGAACTGGCCCCCTTATTTTTTTGTCTGACTACTCTGATTCGTTCATCTTTTCCAGCAAGCCTTCCAGCAATACCATAAGTATTATCACTTGAACCATCATCCACAATAATTATTTCAATCATTTCATATGTCTGGGAAGAGATTGATTTTATGCAATTTTCTATCGTTTTTTCCACATTGTAAGCGGGAACAATAATTGTAACCAGATATCCACTCTTTATTTTCATTACACTATTTTGAAAAAATTCTCTGTCCATCTTTTTTTTCATAAAAACTGCTGTAAATGTCACGCATTCTTTTATTTACTTTTTCACAATCAAACCTCTGTATTTTCCGATAATTGTATTCGCCAAAATCGCAACGTTTTCCGGCAGACATTTTAATCAATCTGTTAAGCTTGTCCACTAAATCGTTTTGTTCCCCAGACGCAAAAAGATATCCCCCTTTTCCTTCAATTACCAAATCAATATTTCCTCTGATCTTACTGCATATTACCGGGCATTTGCACGCCATAGCCTCCATCAAACTTACATTCAGGCCTTCACGGATGGATGGCAAAATAAATATATCCGTTGCTTTCAAAAGCTCCAAAACATCATTACGGAATCCCAGAAGATGCAGATTGACTCCGTCTCTGTCTGCTAATTCTATTAGCTTATCTTCCAGTTCGCCTTTTCCCGCAATAAAATAGTGCAGATAATCTGCACTATTTTTATTAACCCCTATTATTTTTCCTAACGCCTCTATTACTGCTCTGTGGTTTTTATTCTCATTTAATTCTCCAACAGAAAGCAGCATAATATCATCTGGTCCGATTCCCAGTTCTTTTCTTTTCTCTTTCAAATCAGTCCGGTCATTCTCATATTTTTTAACATCAATGCCAATTCCCGGGATATACACTGTTTCTTTTGCATGAAACTTATTCTCTGCTCGTTTATAATCTTCCCTGTTAATAGTGATCAATATATCTGTCCATCGACTCAACAACTTTTCAACCGGATAATAAATCAACCAGTTTTTTAAAGGCGCTCCCTGATAAAAATGGAATCCATGCGCTGTATAAATAACTTTAATACTATTTTTATGACAGAGTAAGCGGCTGATTGCTCCAGCCATCGGAGTATGGCAATGTACAAATTCAAATGTTTCTTTCTCCATCAAATTATCCATCTGGTACACAGCTTTTCGAATCTGACCTATGGATTTCGGTGATCTGCTGAAATCAATTTGATGAAATTCCACCTTAATATTCTTCAACAATTTAACAAACTCTTTTACTCGTTCTTCCGGCCATATACTTTTGTCCCGAAAATTGCAGGCCACATGGATTTCGTATCCCATCTCCTTAAGTAGCTGGATATTATTCATGTTAAATTGCCCTATCATAGATGGTACTGTTGCAACCAATAAAACTTTTTTCATAATTGATCTTTGAAACCGGTCTCCTGTTTTTGTCTAGCTGGTACTCCCAAATATGTTGCGGCCTCTTCTATATCCTTTACTACCACAGCCCCTGCTCCAATCATACATCTTCCGCAAATCTCGATATTGTTGCTCACCGTAGCTCCTGCTCCGATCCAAGTCTCATCCCCTACCTCAACGCTTCCTGCCAGATGTGCCCCCACTGCCACATGGACATAATCCCCCAGTTTACAGTCATGGTCAACTGAAGCACAGGTATTGATAATGCATCCTCTGCCTATCATACTCCCGGGATTGATGACCGTCCCCGCCATGACCACAGTGCCGCTCCCTATCGTAACATCCTCCGCCACCACAGCATCCGGATGGATCAGAACCGCCAGCCTTTCTTCCTCTATGCTTTCCTGAATTCTCCTTCGCGCAGCAGAATTGCCTATTGCTACGATCACATCGCCATTTATATCTTCCACTCTGTCATTGCTTCCCACAACAGAATGTCTGCCGCAGTTTTTGATACTTATATTGTCATCAAGAAAGACTATATCTGTATATCCACATTTTAAAGCAATATCCGCTGCCACTTTACCGTGCCCGCTTGCACCAATGATCACTATTTTTTTCATACAACTCCTTACCTGAGTATGCTTATTTTAATCTCCTCCTCTGAACTTCTCCATCGTAACAGCCGTCTCCGAGTTAATTCCTTCCCGCTTTAGTACCGCTGCCACTGTCTCAAAAATAATTTTCACATCTCCTGCAAAGCTGATCCTGTCCACATACTCCACATCTATCTCAAACTTTTCTTCCCAAGAGATCGCGTTCCTCCCGTGCACCTGGGCCAGTCCCGTAAGTCCCGGTCTCACCTCATGCCGTCTCGCCTGCCTTTCATTATAAAGAGACAGATACTCTGTTAACAGCGGCCTCGGCCCCACAAGCGACATATCTCCCTTTATGATATTGAACAGTTCCGGCAGCTCATCCAGACTGGTGGAGCGCAGTTTCTTTCCAGGTCCTGTCAGCCTCACTTCATCCGGAAGCAGCTCCCCTTTTCCGTCCCGCTCATCTGTCATCGTCCGGAACTTGTACAATTTAAAGGCCTTTCCATCCTTCCCCGGCCTCTCCTGTTCGAAAAGCACAGGTTTCCCCAGCTTCACCCGGACAAGCACTGCAAGGATCAGATAAACCGGGCATAAAAAAACAAGCGCCAGAAGCGCTATGGTAAAATCAATTGGTCTTTTCAGATACTGCTCATAAGGGCCATACGCCCGATGCTTTTCTGCTTTACTCTCCGCCTGTTCCCTGCACGCCTTTACTGCTTCATCTCCTGTACAGGCGCCTTTCTTTTCCCTTATATTTTCTATTCCACTGACAACAAATCCAAGTAACAGAGTACCTGCCCCTACACCCATCAGAAATCTCATCCACTTTTTCATGCAAAGCACCTGCAGATCACATCTATGATCCTCTCCTGTTCCCCCTCCGTCATCTTCACATCACTTGGCAGACACAGCCCCCTCTCAAAAATATCCATCCCCATATCCAGAGGCTTCCCGTCTCTCCCGACAGCACCGCCGGTTATATACGCATTTGTCTCCGCTCTTCCGTTTCCTTCTCCCGTCACAAAACTGTTCATCCTGTAGACCGGCTGCATATGCATCGGCTTCCATATGGGACGCCCCTCTGCATTGATACTCTGTAACGCCTCCAGGATCTCATCCGGACACGATTTTCCCTTTTCACTCCTGTAACCAAATCCCTTCTCCGACCTGACGCTCTCACATAACGCTTCCCGGTCAATCAGCAGACAGGATAGCCAGAAATTCGGTATACTGTTCTCTGCATCATAAGGATTCATCCGCACCGGCAGGTCTTTTAACCCTTCTCTGTATCTCTCATAGATCTCTTTCTTCCTATCAATATGCTCCCACAGATGCCCCCACTGCCCTCTCACAATTCCCGCAATCACATTGCTCATCCGGTAGTTATACCCCAGCTCTTCGTGCTGGTACCAGGGCGCATCCTCCCTGCTCTGGGTGCTCCACTTCCTCGCCTTATCCGCTTCTTCCTTCGTATGGCATAAGATCATCCCTCCGGAAGAACCTGTAATGATCTTATTCCCGTTAAAGCTGATAATGCTGTAATCCCCGAAGGTTCCGGTCTGCCGCATCACTCCTGCCGCATCACTGCACGCCGCCCCCAGAGATTCCGCCGCATCCTCGATCAGCAGAGCCCCATGGACATCGCAGATCTCCCGGATTTCCTGAATCCTCCCCGGCGTCCCATAAAGATGCGCCACAACCACCAGCTTCACATCCGGATAGATCCCAAAGGCCCTCTCAAGTGCCTCCGGCGACATGTTCCAGGTCTCCTCCTCCGTATCGATAAAGACCGGTTCTCCCCCCTCATACACCACCGGATTTACCGTGGCATCAAAGGTCATATCCGTACAGAACACCCGCCTGCCATAGAGGCTCCCGCCTCTGCCCAGCCCATCCGGCGTGGAAATACCGGAGCTGCTGCCATAAAGTTTCCCGGCCGCCAGTTTTACCGCCAGATGCAGGGCTGCCGTACCACAGCTCAAAGCTACGGCATGCATGCCCCCCATATGGTCTCCTGCCAGCCGCTCCAGCTCATTGATGTTCTCCCCAACCGTACTCATCCAGTTGGTATCATAGGCCGCTTTCATATATTCGAGCTCTTCCCCATGCATTGTGGGGGAAGAAAGCCATACTTTATTTTCAAAGGGTACTATTTTCTCACTGTTCTCAAACAACTTTTTACCTTTCTTTTCTAAGTCAGTCAAAGCAAATACTCTCCTGTTCTCGCTGCCTTCTCTTTTTGCCACTAAAATAACATATTTTTATTCCTTAATACAAAAATCTTTCTAAATAGAACAAGCGCCTTTCGGCGCTCAAAATTCTTCTCTACATTTTTTCTATATTCTATCTTTTATTATCCGTTCACCATTTCTTCTCTACTATCTCAATCCCCAGATGAAGTACTATCTTTCTTCCCATAAACACTACCTCGACCTCAGCGATCCGCTTATGCATATTGATTTTCCTTACCATTCCCACCATATCCTTAAGTGGTCCGGAAAGAATCTTCACTTCATCATTTTCTCCCACCTCTACCAGGGAAAGAGTTACTTCCCCGGTAATCTTCCCATCCTTGTCCACAGATGCGATTTTTTCAAGCCAATCTGCCTCCTGCTCAGTTAGCGCTGTAATGAACTCCCCTTCCCATCCCAGGAGTTTCGTCATTATTGGAATATTCTTCAGATCCATATACAGTTCTCTCGCATTTTCACTGTCTATAAACACATAACCAGGCAATAGTTTCTCCCGCCTGTCCTTCCACGCCCCACGGAATTTCTTTCTCACGTGGCGAACTGGATGAAAACAGGAAAAATACCACTCCTGTGATACTCTTTCCTTAATAAACCTCTCTGTCTCCTCCTCTTTTCCCGGTGCCACCTGTATCACATAGTACACGGCCATATCCCCCATGATAACCTCTATCATGCATAAATTGCATTAAATATGGGCACATGACTGTTTTTTTGGTAAGCTTCGCCATTTATACCAGGCAGATATACTGTCCCATGGCATAATAATAAGTGACGCTAACCTCTGTTTTCAGGTATAATACTTCTGCATCCGTATATGTGATATCCCCAAAAGTTCAAGTGCCCACGCTTCAAGAACTTCCAAAATGATATTTTGTATCAAAGTGATTTTAACACTCTATCACGAAAAAAGCAACCGTCAAAATCCTTTTCTGTTGCTCACCTTATATTTATTAGGATTTTGCATGATCTGTATTACGCCAAAAACGCCAAAAACCTGTGATTTTTTACAGCAATTAACAGTATTAACAGTATAAACATATCTTTTCATTGTATTTTTCACCAGTCTGATGTAGAATAAAAAAGAATATAAATAAGTATTTAAGAAAATGAGGAGTAATTGTGAAAACAAAATTTAACATCTGGCATATTCCTGTCAGCAGAATAATAATTTTAATTATATTGGACATGCTTGCTGTTGTGGTTGCATCTTATGGTGCATTGTATTGGCGTTTTGATTTTAGTTTTGACGGCCAATGCATGCTATATATGGAACCGGCAACTCTTCTGCTTCCCTTCGATCTGTTCCTTACTTTAATCGTATTCTGGCTACTTAAGCTTTATAAAAGCGTGTGGAGATATGCCAGCACAAATGAACTGATCAATATTACTGCTGCCTGCATTCTGTGCTTTTTTCTGCAAATTATTCTGGTGGCTGTTTTACCAATTCAAATGCCCAGAAGCTATTACCCGATGTATGCTTTTCTGCTGATGATAATGGTATGTGCTACGCGTTTCAGCTACAGGATTATCCGTCTGTTTAATAGCAGACGGCGTACTGCCTCCAAAGATCCAGAAAAGAAAAATACAATGGTCATCGGCGCGGGTGCAGCTGGTAATGCCATTATAAAGGAAATAGAATCCAGTACTTATGTGAATCTGAGAGTGATGTGTGTAATCGACGATGACCCGGGGTGTCATAAAAAGCTGTTGCGTGGTGTTCCAATTGTCGGCGATCGTACATGCATTCAGGATGCAGTAGATGCTTATCACATTGAGGAAATCATCATAGCCATTCCTTCCGCTTCCAAATCCAAAATCCGGGAAATTCTGGAAATATGTAAGGAAACCGGTTGCAAGCTGCAGCTTGTCCCTGGTATCTACCAGCTTATAAACGGAGATGTCAGTGTTTCCTCTCTGCGCCAGGTGCAGATCGAGGATCTGTTAGGTCGGGATCCTATCGAAGTGAATGTGGACGAGATCCTGGGCTATGTCAAAAATAAAGTAGTAATGGTCACCGGTGGTGGCGGGTCTATCGGCAGCGAACTGTGCAGACAGATCGCCGGTCACGGCGCTAAGCAGTTAATTATCGTTGATATTTATGAAAATAACGCCTACGATATCCAGCAGGAGATCAAAGTAAAACATCCTGATCTGGATTTGGTCGTTTTGATTGCTTCTGTGAGGAATACTGCCCGTATGCAGACGATCTTTAAAACATACCGCCCGGAGATCGTTTATCATGCAGCTGCCCATAAGCACGTTCCCCTGATGGAGGACAGCCCCATCGAAGCCATCAAAAATAATGTATTCGGTACGTTGAAAACAGCCAGCGCTGCCGGAGAATACGGCACGAAAAAGTTTGTCCTGATTTCTACTGACAAGGCTGTAAATCCCACTAATATCATGGGAGCTTCAAAGAGAATCTGTGAGATGATTATCCAACAGCTCAACCAGAAATATGCCACAGAATTCGTAGCCGTCAGATTTGGCAACGTCCTTGGCAGCAACGGCAGCGTTATTCCTCTGTTCAAAAAGCAGATCGAGCAGGGTGGCCCCGTCACTGTTACCCACAAGGATATCATCCGATACTTTATGACGATCCCGGAAGCGGTTTCTCTGGTGCTGCAGGCAGGTGCTTATGCTAAAGGTGGCGAGATTTTTATTCTCGACATGGGGGAGCCTGTCAGAATTTATGATCTGGCTGAAAATCTGATCAAGCTCTCCGGATATACTCCCGGAGAGGATATTGAGATTAAAATCACAGGACTGCGTCCCGGCGAAAAACTGTACGAAGAACTTTTGATGAGTGAAGAAGGTATGAAGGATACTGCCAATCACCTGATCCATATCGGGAGACCTATTGAAGTAGATGAAGAGGAGTTCCAGTCAGGGCTTGACGCATTGGCAGGCGTCGTTGCTGATGAGGGGAAGAAACCCGAAGATGTTCGCGCCGTGGTAAAAAGGATCGTGCCCACTTATGCATACAATAAATCATAGCATACTCTTTTGTTATTTTTGCTAATATTTGTTGAATATATTCAATTATAATGCGAAATTTTGAGTACTTCTTGACAAAAATAATCATAAAGGCTATAATACAAAAATACAAATATTATAAATTAATTTATATTGTCTTGGAAAAACGTGGAGGAAAACCTAATGATACTTAGCGACAAGGATATCAGAAAGTACATCCAAGATACTAATATACCTCTGATTGAGCCCTTTTCAGATGACCATCTTCAGGCGGCTTCTTATGATGTCAGTATGTCTGGTAATATCTCAATATTGAAACGTCTCGGGAAACTTATTGATCCAGCGGATGAATTTGATTTAGGAGATACGTTTGAAAATGTCAGAATTGGAGCAAATGGTTATCTGTTTTCTCCTGGTGAGTATTTGTTAGCTGAACTCACTGAAAAAGTGAAAATACCCAATAATCTTATTGCTCATATTCGTCCTCGAACCCGCTTTACCAGAGCTGGTATTTTAGTTGCTGATCAGCATTGTAATCCTACTTATGAAGGACGTCTCCATATTGGTTTGTATAATATTGGTCTCAATACTATTTTGCTTTGGCCTGGGCTCAAAATTGCGCAGATTCTCTTTGAAGAACTTTCTTCTGTTCCAAGTGAAGAATTATGGTATCAAAATAAAAAGGATGCCGCTTTTCATCAGGAAGATTCTTTCCGTGGATCAATATTTCATGAAACTAAATGGACGGAAGATGAAAAAAAATTATACGAAAAAATGGTATCTTCATTTGATAAGGAGGCAAAATAGTGGCTACATCACGGCTGGATCAGGTAATAGAAGTATTTGCAGAGCATGAACAGTTATATAATCCGGCCACTGTTGCCCCAAAAGAAAAATCATTTATTCTCAGCAATTACAAAGATCTTATCTTATCAGATGTAAGAGATGAAGAGATAAGGCAAATGAAAAAAGAGATACAGAAAGAAGCGGCCGCCTACAAACATTCACTGTTTAAAAAAGTTCGTACCAGCATTATTGTTGAAACGATTTTTGTGGCTTTTTTAATCGGGCTTATTGTAAACCAGGTTACTTATCTGATACCGCAAAGCTATTTCTGGGCTGGCAGTATTATAGTTGTATCTCTTTTGTTATGTGTTCTTTTTATCAGTTTAGAATCTGCGAAAGACTGATTCAACCAGATAATTCGAAAATATGCGAAGTTATCTGGCTGATTTTTATCTCTGATGTGTAATCCTTTCTTTTTATCAGACTAATTCGCCTGTACTTTCTGTCTTCTCCCCATGTTCCTCCGTCTCCCACAAAAACTTCGGTGTAAAAAATGTCAGAAACAGAATCATCTGCCCCGGATACCAAACGCTTTCTGCCAACCCATACATGGCCCAGAATACGATATACAGTAAGCAGATCAGTGCTTCATCCTGCCCCTGTAATATTTTTTTAATACTTTTGATAACAAGCATCACCACCACTACCACAAATAGAATTGCAGATGGCACACCATAATAGTACCAGAATTGTACAAACGTGTTCTGAGCATGCCAGATATAGCGTCCCGGAAAGTCCGGCAGCTCATGTCCCTCATCGTTCAGATGCCCTTCCAGATTTCCATCCTGCATATAAAATTTCCAGAAGTCAATACGAACCTGGATGGAACTGTCAACTGTACGGTTTCTCTCTTCTGCCACAGAAGATTCTGCCTCTTCCGCCGCCCGTACCACGCTTAACTCCTCCTGTTTTTCTCCAAAAATCATATTCCATATGGGCTTTAGTCTTCCTGCTATCATATCAAAATAATCTTCCCAGGAAACATACTTTTCAGAATCCCATGGATCAAAAGAATGTACTCTGCTTACTGTATATTCCCCATCATACCAGATCGGGTGATGAAATATTGGTGGCAGATAACGAGCTGCTGTAAAAGTAATGGGAATGGTGATACACGCCACAATTGCATATATGGCCAGTTTCCTTAAAAATCTGCCTGCCCTATACTTCAACAGGTAAAAATCTGCAAACACAACATAAAAGAATCCCGTCGCTATCATAGCCAGCAGCAGCGTTCTGCACCCTGTCATAAGTGCAAATGCCATCATCGCGCCAGCAAATAAAAAACACAGTATTTCTTTCCATTTTTGTGCTTCAGTTTTGCGAATATTATATAATCTGATCAGAAAAGCCACCCATACAATACCATAAAACAGAGCATTCATATTACAATTATTATAAATTCCACTATACCGAACACTGTCATATGGTCGAAATACATATGCCGCCCCTTGTAGCAGGAAAAAGGATGTGATTATACCATCCAGCATCCCTTCTTTCAATGCGTCCCTTTCCTCCCTTTTATATTCCGTATGATAAAACAATCCAAACATTAACAGATACCAACCGGGCCAGATATCCTCGTTTACCGAAAACAACATCCACAGAAGCATAAGGGCCGCTATGGCCTCAGTCATACAAACGCGTATTTTCCTGGTCCTGTAAACAATAACATCCAAAAACATTTTTATTACAAAAATACCCAGCAGCCACAAATTCAATACCACTGTCAAAAGCTGGCCCACAAAAATTGCTGCCTGGTGCAGGTTCCACCAATAATACGCCGCCAGCAGCGCTGCAATCCCAACTGCAGAATAAATCAGATACACTGGTTTAAAAAATTCCTTGGGCGAATAAGCACTGAGCAGGATCACTGCCATCACTACACCTGTCAGATTGATCGTTGTCGCCCAGATAGCCCCTGCCTGAGATCCCCTTGTCCAATCTATGACAAACAATACAATAAAACACATCGTATATAAAAATCTTCTACTAATTATATGATTTTTTATAGTTTTCACGATTTTTCCCTGTCCTTTCCATGAACCCTCATCTCAAATCAGTATCCGCAATTCTCTGTCCTCGCAGATCAGCTCTGCTGTCTGTTCTACCGATTCCCTTTTCTCTTCTGCGTCCACATCCTGCGCCGTGATTCCCTTAAAGCTTATCTTTTCGGCACTTCCATAGGCAGCCGTCAGAAAATTCTTCACTGCATTCTTCTCCAGAATACCCTGCTGAAACATCATATGACACAGATGTACCGAAGAATAATACTGTACTTCTTTTCTCTGATAATGCTCTTTGATATAACCCGCCGTCCGGCAAAACCTGTCAAATGCGGACTTATCGTCGCTAAGCACCATCATCGGAAGAAACAGGGGCGATAACATGATCATACAGTAAAAAATCATATCCTCTCCCATACTGTCCCCCTGCTGTTTCTTTCCCCGGATCTCTCTTATCCCATGCTCCCCTAATTCCTCCTGCACAGGATTGCCGCTTAACATCCGCTTTTTCTCCGCCGCCTGCAGAACGTCAAGTGCCTTCCCAATTCCACTGTTTCCTCCTCTCAGATGTCTGATGGCATAGGTAAATCGCTCATTTCTCTCCGCCCGGGTCATCTGCATTACCTCCTGCAGAATTTCACAGCACTTCTCCTCCGCCAAAAAAACGACTGGTATGTCATGATCTGTCAGCTTCCTGATATACCGCTGATGCTCCTGCAAAATAGTATTACCATTATTCCCGGAACTCAGTTCCATCACGATCGTCTGTAACAGGATCACAGTTCCCTGGTTTGCTTTGATATACTCTATCAGCGCATCACTGCATTCTCCATGTGCATGATGCATCAATGCACAGGTATCATAAAAATACCATCTCTTTGCCCTGAGAAGCACAAGGGCTGCATCGCGTCCCGAAAGAATCATTCCCTGAGAAATCTCCGGCCAATTCTCCGGAGGAAATACATATTGTTTTATCATGGTTCCTCTCCAATTTCCCGGTACAGTTGTTCCAGTTTTCTCAAAATGTACTTCGCGTCCTTATCAGATAATAATCCCTCTTTCCCCAGTTCCTCCGCCTGTGTTTCCATCAGATTCTTAAGCGCTGCAAACTGATTACTTCCCGCAGGCTTTAGATACTCCGTGTTCAGCCAATGGTGCTCATACAGTTTATATACCTCTTCTTTCTGCATATTCAGCAGTTTTTCCAATTCTCCCGCATCATTGTAAAGCCCCAATTCAAAGATTCGAATCGCCGCAGCAACAAAGGGGGCACCAAAACATTCTGCTGTTTTTGCCGTAGTTTCCGGTATGGATCTGCTTTCCTGCTGAAATGCCGCACAGGCTGCCCTTATTTTCTCCTCAGGCATCAGAAGGCAGCCGGCAAAGGCATTCGCCATCTTTTCATCCTCACTGTCCTGATAGTCCATATCCAGATACATCTCCAGACCGTGTTTTAACAGCATTTTCCCCGGATTTATCGCATGATAGAGCTCATGACAATAAGCAAAATTTCTATTTGCCCGAGGAATCGCTGAATTTATCAGCATATAGGAAATCTCTTTCGTATGATACAGAAGCGCTCCCAGCTCTTTATCTTTCATAGGCAGAAACACAGACAACACCAGAAATTTGGAGGCTGTCATTTTAACATAGTCCCAACTGTCAAACTTCAAAGTACTCCCGTACGGAATCCCGCTTCTGGCATAAAAACATTCCAGTTGTCTGCCGATCTTCTCCTTCTGTTCCCTGTTAAAATCTATGATTTTCTTCGCCTTGGAAATATCCATGCTTACTCTCCCTTATAGGCATTCCTTCGAGGCCGTATTCCAAGAATCGCATCCACACATTCCACAAACTCGATCAGTTTATCTGTGTACTCTTTCATTCTTCCTGCCGCCTCTCCCAGATAAAACTCTGCTGCGGAAGTTTCCGGTGTAAATATTTTTTCATCAAAACCCTCCTGCATAAAAAAAACAGGAAATTTCATAAATGCCTTCGACAGAAGTTCCATATCCTGTTCATTTGCCTCCTGTTCCCCCTTAAACAGTCTGGAAACTTTTGCCTCCGACATCCCGGTCTTCAACGCCACAAATTTTTGCTTATAGCCATTCTCCTTACAATATTTTTTATAGTTTTCCATAAATATCGCCATAATCTCTCCTTCAGGGGTGGCTCCACTCTTCCTCTTTTGTAAACGCAGCCTTTTCGACTGCACATCTTTCGTTTTATCCTCTCTTTTTACAATATCATTTTTTACAATTTTTTGCAACATTGCAATTGTTGTTTCAAAATTTCCCTCTTTTTAATCGTTTAATATTTCACTATTTGATATTTCCCATCCCATACACCCAGATCCTGTAATAACTCTCCTCCGTCTCAAATGCATCAAACAGTTCTATCCCCAGCCTTTCTGCATTCTCTTTTTCTATCTCCGCCGCCGAAAACAGGTATCTGCATCCCATCTCCCGCATCTTCTCCGTATTTAATTCCAGATCTTCATAGCGAAAGCTGTCATACTTTGACCGATAATAGTAATTCCGGCTCTCCGATGTAAACAGATAGCAGCGGCTCCCCCAGGTATCAAAATAGACCTGCATCTCCGGACATTTCTCCAGCTCTTTCTCTATGATCTCACGGAATTCATGTTTATATTCCAGGCTATAGTTATTGGAATATCCGTCAATACAGTGAAACCCTGCCTCCAGAGCAGGCGCAGGACACATCCCAAGACTGGCCACCCTGTACTGCTCTTTTGTCAGTCCTGTTTTTTCATAGATGTCAGCGTCAATTTCCCTCATCAGATCTTCCGCAAAATAATCCGCCCAGCTCATCAGTCCCACACTGCGGTTATTCTTATACTGGCTCTTATTAAGCAGCCAGATACTGTTCTGCCTGACATCCCAGGCCGCAGGCGCAAGCATCACACAGACCGCTATCCCGGCAAAAAGATACCCTGGCAGTCTCCTTTTTATCATAAAGTCATGATCCTGCCAGACTAACCCCGCTGACAGTCCCGCTGCCACATACCAACTGGTCGGATAGATCCAGTACACCCTATGTGGTGAGAAATAGTGGAAAAACCCACTCACGCTGTTCCGAAAATCCACAACGAACTGCGACTGACAAAGTGCATAGAAAAACGCCACCAGTACATTGACCATCATGATCCGTATAAGCCATCTGTACATATTCCGGCATAATTTCATCTTTCCGTCCTGATCCGCCAGAAGCTTCCAGGTTTTACGCCGAAACCCATATAACATAAGTACGATAACAATGGGCCAGATCAGCTTTTCATGAAAACTCGGCGCATGCTGTCCGCTGTTTAAAAAGACATCCTTTACGCATCCCCAGAAATCATTGTTTCCGGAAACCACCATCTCCTCCCGATGGCTGACATAACCGCCGTTTCCAAGCAAAAGCTCCGAAAACAAAGAAAAATTCACCACAATATAAGCGGCAAGAAGTTCCAGACTCCCAGACAAAAAGCCCTTATTTCTTCTCACAACCGCTCGTTTCTCTACACCATCCTGCAGGTATCTGTCCTTTCTAAGCCACTTCACCCCGATCAGAGTATTCACCAGAAAGACAAATACCAAAACCACATATCCTGACAGGACCAGATTTGCCCCCAGCGCAAAGTATAAAATCAGTAACAACGGCACTATAATATTCCGAACACCCGCCTCCTGTCGAATCTTATCCTGACCGTACAATCGAAGAAATGCATAAAAAACCAGCGGCAGCCCCACAAGGGACAACCCGTAAACCGGCTGATAGGGCAGAAACATAAACATGCCGCCACACAAAAATCCTATAAAGCAGCTGCCCGTCAGTTCCTTTACGCATAAGTACATCCCCACATAAGCAGTGGCAGCAACAACAATAAACTGTATCATAAAAGCCTGAAATGCCGGAAGAAATTTATAGAGCGGCACAAAAATGCAGGCCGATACACTCATGCCCCCCCGTGGGACACCACATAGCATCTCCGGATAATTTTTCACACCTGAGAATAAATATTTCCCATTCAGCACATAGGTGAACAGCGTCTCATCCAGCTGATCATGGATCTCAAAAACACTGTACTTCCCCAGCAGAAAAAAGTAAGAGAAAAAAATCACCAGAAGCGGTATCACCATCCAGAGCAGGGAAAATCCCTCTTTCACCCACCTGTGCCCTTTCCGAAGCATCACCGGTATAAAAGAAAACAGCATCAGGTAAAGTTTCTGCTTCTTCGTCAGCTCCTCATTTTTCCGGATCTCACGTCTGTTTTCTTTCAGATAATGGACGATCCTGCCATACTGTTCATTTGACTTTTTCATATCCTGAATCGGAATATGAAGCAGATAATCCAGTCTCTGATACAGGCCAAAGCGCAATGCTGTCTTTTCCAGTTCCGGATAGTGCTCCCTGACGATCTGCACCACCATATCCGCATTGTCCACATTGTCCCCGTAAACAGGGGACAATTCCCCCCCGGAAAACTTCCCTGCGGAATCCGTTCTGGTATTGCTGCCGCTTTTATAAAAAACCGTATAAACCCTCTCCGGTACACTGACGATTCCCGCGATCTCCGGCAGCATCTGTACCAGCACATGGAAATCCTCGTTCAATTTTCCTTCCGGGAATTTCCACTTCTCGAAGAGCGATGCATCCACCAGTTTCGTACAGAAAGAACAGTCTCCTCTGTGCAGCAACAGTTCCCTCATAAAAGTCTCACTATCATATATCGCCTCCTTTTCCGGCGGCACACAGATATCCGGCAGTCCGTTCCCCTGCTCATCCATCTCCCGTCTTCCGCCCTGGGCGATTGGCATCCCAGTCTCCTGTACTGCCTGATACAGCCGTTCGTACATAAACGGCTCGATATAATCATCACTGTCCACAAAGCCGAGATATCTTCCTTTTGCCTCGCAGATCCCCAGATTTCTCGCTGAGGAAGAGCCTCCATTCTCCTTATGAAAAACGCGGATTCTGCCATCTCTTTTTTGCAGTTCATCCACCAGCTTTTCTGTACCGTCCGTGGAACCGTCATCCACAAGCAGCACTTCCAGATTCTCCCAAGTCTGGGCTAAAATGGATTCCACACAGCGTTCCAGATATTCCCTTATATTATAGACGGGTACAATAACACTGATCAGCTCTCTTTGCCCTTCCATACCATTTATTCTCCTGTTTCAACGAAATAACGCACTTATATCTCATCAAGTAAGTTAACAATTTGAATCGCTATTTCAAAACGACCGTTCTCATTTGGATGTACTCCATCATCAACAATATAATTCATCTTATTTTCGGCAGTGATCACTGAATTATGGTAATTATCAATAAAATAAAGATCCATTTCTTCCGCAACTTCCTTTGCCGCTTCAATATATGTCTCAAGATCATTTCCATCCTCATTTGTGATCTCTGTCCCGTTCTGAAAGGCCCCAATGCGTGTCGGTGACATAATAATATATTCCGCCTCCGGAAACTTCTCCTGCAAACCGGAAATTCCGCTCCGCAGACTGCCCTTGTAAGTCTCCGGATTATACGGATCAGAAGGATCCTCAATGGGCATTCCCTCAAAATAATCATTCAGACCATAATTGACCAGAAAGCAAAGCTTCCTGTTCTCCGGTAACTCCTGTCTGGCATTTAGAAACGTATCTGATGCCGCCAAAAATCCACCCACCGCACTGCTCCCGCCAACCGCATAATTGTCAAACGAAATATGTGATACGCCTGCCATACACCCCGGAATAGAGGAACTCCCGGAATAATTTGCCAGTACACTGTCTCCGAAAAACACCATATGCCACTTTGACAAATCCGGATAAACGCCCGGCATACTTTTTTCGCTCTCAATCAGTTTACGAAACGAAGTCCAGATATCCACCTCATTTTCCGGCGTGATCTGATAACATTTTCCACTCCAGGTATTTAAAATAACCGATCGTGTAATCATTTCACCTGTATCCAGCAGAGAATCCTCATAATTACCCGGATTCTTTATGATCCAGGGCTCATATCCCGGAAAATAAGCTTTGACATTCGGATAAACAGCAAGCTGATTGATCAACGTTTGATAGACAGTAAGCAAAGTATCCAGCTTATCCTCTTCCAATCCCGTCCAATAATCAATATATGGATTGGGAAGAGATATCTCAAAGGAAATGTCTGGATTCTGCGCCACATAAAAATAAAGATTCTTTTCAAGTTTCTCATTCCATCTGTCTTTTTTTTGCCCTGCGTCGATCCAGAGAAGTTCCGGATCAAGTCCTAAACAGATCGTCGTCACCTGATTCCCGGAATTTATGATCTCATCCAAATACTGTGAAAGTTCCTTTGTATTCAGTATGGTGTGTGATGCAATAAACGCCTCCATCGCCCGATAATAGGAAAAGTCTTCCTCACTGATTCCTTTCGTAGAGCGCATGGAGATCATCACACTGTTATAATGTTCATCCGCAATTCGAGCCAGATCGGATTCCATCAGGCCATCATCATTTTGTGGGTTGACACCTGAAAATGTTCGTTCCTTTCCATAAACAAAATATAAAAGTGCCGTCACTATCAGCACAGTTATACAAACTCCCACCAATATCCCTGTTTTTCTTTTATGCTTTTTTCCCGCCTTCATATATCCTCTTAACGCTACCTCTTTACCCTTCCTGCTGCTCTCCTTCATGCATCAGATGCCGATACATCTTCCCCGGCGCAATTACTTCCACTGCAGACAGAGGGCCGCTTTTAAAAGCCAGCCTCCCGGTCTCCTTCACGTTTCTGCCGGCCAGCAATTTCTCTGCGATCTCCACCAGCCTGTCTGCCGCTTTCTCCGCATTCCACTCCTTAAGGATTGTATCATAAGCTGCCTCGCCAAGTTTTCTTCTTTCCGCCGCATTCCTGGCAAGCCGCTCCGCTTTCTCACACAGATCCTTCACATTGCCGCTCTCAAAAACCATTCCATTACTTCCATGCCGTAACAGAAAAGGCGCCGCTCCAATCGCGTGACTTGCCAGTACGGCACAGGCGCTGTTCATTGCCTCATTCAGCACAGCCCCCCATCCTTCTTTATAATCACTGGTAAAAAGATATATCTCCGCCTGTTCCATTCTCTCCCGCACCTGTGCAGGCTTCAGATAACCACAGAGCGTCACCTCCTGATCCAGCTTTCTCTCCGCTATCAAACCTCTGATTTCTTCCTCCATCTCCCCACCGCCTATCATGGAAAGATGAAACGCATATCCCCTTTGTTTCAGATACTCCGCCACAAGCACCGGCAGCTCCGGATGCTTCCAGTCGATAAACCGCCCTGCCCACAAAAGGCTTACCACGCCCTCTCTGTGCTTTTCCAGAAGACTCTCTTTGTCCAAATGCCTTGTCTCCGGAAAATAACCCCATTTGAACATCTTCCCGGGATAAGCCCGCACAAGGTGAAAATCCGATGCTACATAACCACCGGCACACAGCAGATACACCGATTTCTTTCGATAACGGATGTGATCTTCATACTTTTTTTTCAATCCCCGCGGCGAAACAGCTTTCCACTGCCCGGATTTATAGATTCTTTCGCTGTAGCGCAGAACAATCTTTCCTGCTTCCAGCCTGGGTTTTATATAACTCTCCTCATCCGTTCCCCCAAAAATTACCATATCACTCTCCATAATCAGTCTTTTACATTCTACCGGCTGCTCATAAAACAGCTTCAGATAAGGCCGGGATGCGCTTTCATCCTGCCAGCCCATCTGCAAACGTTCTTCCTCCACCGGTTCCGTCTGAATAAAATGATACCCTTCCCCCAATAACCGGTAAAGTTCATTGGAGACCGGGATCTGATGATGGTTAATGTAATTGGAGACAAATGTCAGCTTCATATTGTATAACGCTTCTTTCTATCAGTTTCTCGTCCTTAATCTCTTAAATGACACATCATGATCTCTGTATAAATCTCCACCAGCCTCTCATAATTCCTCTGCGGATCATGGGTCTTTTTCGCGTGAAGCCTTGCCGCCTCCCGCCAGGTTCCCACCTGCTCTCCCCCGGCAAACATCACTTTCACCGCCTCCGCAAGCTTCCTTACATCCCCCGCCGGATACAGCAGTCCTTCCACTCCATCCTCCAGAAGGTCAGCAACGCCTCCCACATCCGCGCTCACCACAGGCACCCCCAGCAACATCGCTTCTCCAACCGAATTAGGGGAATTTTCAATGGAAGAGGGGCAGACAAACACATGACTCCTCAAATACTGTTTTTTCATCTGATCTGCATTTAACTTCCCCAGAAAATGTACTTTTTTGAGAGCCCCCGTCTCTCTCATCAACTGCAAAATATATTTTCCGTAAGATTCTAACTTCAGCCTGCCCTTTAAACCGTTTATCCCCTTTTCCGTGGCCGATTTAATAATACTGTTTCCCGCCACATAAATTTCCGTTTCCGGATATTCCCTTAAAATCTCCGGCATCGCTTTAAGCATATAGTGCAGTCCTTTGATGGGATAATCCCCCTGGCTTAAAAAAACAGAATATTTCCGACAGGATTCCTCCTTCCAGCAGCCCTCATAAAAATTGGAGCGCAGTGTCTCATTCATAAAGTGGTACACCGCAGCCGGATTCCACTCCCCGGTATACTTTCTATCCCATTTTGTCCGCCCTGTCACATGCCCTGTCCGCTGCAGCGCCTCTATCTCAAAAACCCCCCGCTGCACATATTTTTCATGTTGTCTCCTGAGATCATCCTTTTTTATCCGGTCACGAAATGTGATGCGTTTCCACACCTGATCCGGCAGATCCGCCCGAAAATGTCCCGCATAAATACTGCAAAGCCCCTGAATGCCGATCAAAGTCCGATCTTTTCTTCCAAAAGCTTTTACTGCCGCCAACGTATGAGGATACTCCGTCCCAAAGCAGTGAATCAGATCCGGCCTGAAACATTCCATTATTTCTTCCAGGCGCCTCTCTGTTTTATCCTCATAGACTTCCGCCCGCTTCACATCCTCATAAAATCCGAAGGCATAAAGCATTCCTTCCTGCTCTTTTCGACCGGACACATCCTTCCCCTTAAGACCGGATGCCGTCGAGACCTGCAGCGCCCCTCCAAATTCAGCCAGTTCCCCTGTTGCTGGAAAACATACGCCAAGCTCTACATGATTATCCTTCTGATGCTCCAAAATCATGCCTGACAGCCCTGTAAGCCAGCCCTCTTTATTGCTTGCCTCCATCCCGAGATGTTCTGCCACCACTGGCAGCATAATGTTACAGATCCATAATACACGCATTTTTCACCCCATTTTCACCCTGGTCTCAGTCTTGTCTTCACTGAAAAATCCAGTTCCTGTAAGGCAGCAGCCTGATATCCGTACTGTAAGCACTGCGCAGAAACAGTGCAAAATAGGCCAGATACGCGGCAGCTACCAGCACTGTCCACAAAACTCTCTGCTTTTTATCCGGTATCTTTACAATAACGCCCGGTATCAGAAAAATATTCGTAATATTCAGATAGTAGCCGATCCTGGACACCTCCGGAATAAAAGACCCAAACACATACAGCGCCAGCGCCCCCAGATTACAGTAAAAATAAAATCTGTTCCTCTTATCTTCCTTCACTGCCTGCTTATAATAAATCATTGCCAGAACAAGTACAGCCGCACATTTCCCGATATTGCTGAAAGACATCTCTCCGGTGTCAAACATGGACCCCTCGTAGAAAGGGTAAAAATAAAAAATAATTTTCCTGTACAGATCCTGAAATATGATCAGGCTCCCACAGCCCACACCCAGAAGCAGCATATGCCATTTTTTCCAGTTACGTGAAGCGAGAAAATAAAAAGGGATAACGATCAGCACTGACTTGTGAAAAGCAGCCGCCACCAGGATACAGAATATAAACTTCCCCCATTCATCACGCAGCACATACTTTATACTGTACAATGCAATCGATAAAACCAGATAATACCGTACCGAATTCAGGCTGGAAAAATAGTAGCCTCCCGTCATCAGCAGAAATACCGTAAAGCAGAACTGCTCACTTAAGTCCGCCATTCCCCTCACGAAAAATAACACTGTAAAAAAGGAAAACACTGCAAAAATCGGCAGATACTGATCATGGTTCAACATGGACTGCAAAAAGCGCACCACCCAGATAAAGCCAAATTCAAACGACACATGCCTGTTCTGCTCGATCAGCAGAAAATCCTGTCTGTACACCCAATAGTCATTCCCCACCGCGATCCTGCCCGCAGATACCGTAAACAGCAGCAAAAATACCGCAGTCACTAAAATACGGTTTACCGCCTGCTGACGCGTCAAACCGCAGTACTGTCTATCTCCCCTGCCATAGCGCTGCACTTCCATTCGCCCTGCCGGCAGATTCACAAACCACCCCAGTGCCACCACCAGTGCTGTTAATATCAGATAAATAAAAATGCTGTAGTCCATTCAATAACCACGCCCTTTTCTTACTTCTTTTTCAGTAACAGTTTTGCCATTCGACATCGCCATTACACTGATGCACACTTCACATCTTCCTACCGACTGCCGATACCCTTCTTCATAATGCGGTAGGCCTCTCTCAGTGATATCTCCTGACACATTTTCTCCCGATGCACAAAAAGGAACCGAAATCCCCAGAGTTTCGCAAGCGGCCCATACAGAAAATGATACAGTACCCCCCTGTCAAAAAAGAATTTCTCATGATAACCGGAAAACCAGGTGGAATCTCCTTCTCTCTCTCTGCCGATCACTACGGGCGAAGTGTACACCTGATATCCCTTATCCATAAATTCTTTTAAAAACAGACTGTCCTCCCCGGCACTGTATTTAGCGCCGCCGCCAAACAGCAGGGAAAAAGTCACCCCCGATTCAAGCAGCTTTTCTCTCTTTACTGCAAAACTCACAGCTCCATACCGACCGCAGTTATACCAGCGTACTCTCTTCACCGTCCCGTTATGGTAAGTTCTTCTCGCTTCCCCAACTTCAATATTAAAGACGATCATATCCGCCTTTGGGCACGCCTCAAAGGCCTGCAGTATCTTTTGCTCGTATCCCTTCTCATAGACGATATCCTGATCCGAAAAGAGGCAGATATCCCCATCCGCCCTCATCAACGCAGTATTTCTGCTCAAGCCAACGCCACGCTCCGCCATATGAAAAATCCGAACATTCCTGCCTTTATGTTCAAATGTCTCCACACCGTAATGGCCACACTGGTTTACAATGACCGCATCCGTCTCAATATGCATATCTTCCGTCAGCTTATGGGGATCCTTCTCCACCACAGAGGCTAAAACTTCTACCCTCATACCCTGTTTCCGTTCTCCGTCTGAATCTCCTGATCCTTCCGGCCTCTCTGTCCATGCCACGCCAAAAATACATGCTCCGGCAGTTCATAGGCCCTGATCAGCTCCTCATCCGCCTCCCACAGCAGTGCCGCTTCAATAGTTATCCCACATTTTCCCAAAAAATCCAATGTTTTTTCTATCAGCTTCCCGTTGTGGGCGCCGGCCTTTACAACAAGTAAAAATTCCCCTTTTTCCGGCATCTTAAACAACTCTTCCAGTCTGCGGCCCACCCTGATCTCTATTCCCATTTCTGCCAGTGCTGCCATAACCTGCTGCGGGCTTACCCCTTTATCTGCTGTTAAAAGCGCAGATCTTTCCGACAGTAATTTCCCCGCCAGCACCTTCAACTCCTTTGAATGGATCGTCCCTAACATCGGTATCCCGTACCGCCGCTCAAAAGTCTCCGGGATATGGATTCCCTCATCCAGCGCATAATACAGACACAGATATAGCACCGTCGCAAAAACAAAAGACACTACGCCCACCATGCAGGCTCTGAATGTACGCACATCCAGCGTCACAAGCGATGCCTCCGCAGGCTCCTGTAAGATCCGCACTTCTGCGATCTCTCTCTGTTTCTCTGCAAAATCAAACATCGCAGGGATAAGTGCCTTTTCGATTTTCATCGTCAGTCCTGGATCATTGGTGGTCACAGTTGTAGTAACGATCCTTGTATCGGAAAGCACCGTCGCATGGAGATAACCGCACAGTTCTTCCTTTGTGATCCCTGCCGCTTTCTCCAGCTCAGGCAGCGCCGTTTTCTCATCAGCAGCTATTCTTTCTCCTGCCATATACAGCAATATTTTATCCGTAAAAACATCATCCTTTAACAGCTGGTCCCAGGTCGCAAAATTGATATAGGTATGCTGCGTGCCATCCTCTTTTATCGCGTAATCAATATAAAAATCTGTTACCGCCTCATACTCTTTCGCCGGTCCGAAAGTCACCTTTGTCAGAAAATAAGGTCCTCCGATGCAGACTGCTCCCAGCACCGCCGCCGCCAGGATCACCGGGATTTTTTTTATAAGCTGCAATACAAACAGCCTGGTATTAAGGGGTTCCTTTCCGTATCTGCATTCCCACATGATAATTATCCGCCTTTTTACACTGTCTCTGTTTTTATTTGCATCTGGTCGTTTTGCTGCTGCTCTTCCAGACGTTTCCTCCCTCTTCCGTCTTCTACTGCTCTTTTGAAGCTTCCGCTTCTTCCTGCTGTTTCTTCTGTCTCTCCAGAACTTCCGCTTCATGGGCCGCCCGTTCCTGATGTGCCCTCTCCACGCGCTCTCTGGCCTCCTTATCCAGCCTTGCCCGCCGCTCGAGAAGTTCCGCGTTGGACTGTTTCATCGCCGTAATCTGCGTTGTTTCTATGCCCTCTGTGCTGTCCGGCATCAGAAGAACTTTCAAAGTCAGGAACATCAGCTTAATGTCCATCCATATGGAATAATTTTCAATATAGTACAGATCCAGTTTTAATTTGTCATAAGGCGTCGTGTTATATTTTCCATAAACCTGTGCGTAACCGGCAAGTCCTGCTTTTACCCGCATGCGGAACTTAAACTCCGGCATAATCTCCATATACTGCTCAATAATCTCCGGCCGCTCAGGTCTTGGACCGATGAAGGACATCTCTCCCCTTAAAATATTAAAAAGCTGGGGCAGCTCGTCCAATCTGCATACTCTGATGCATTTCCCCACAGGTGTGATGCGCGAATCATTTTTAGATGCCAATCTTGCCTTTCCGTCCTTCTCCGCGTCCACACTCATGCTGCGGAACTTCATGATCTTAAACTCTTTTCCCCCGAGCGTACAGCGCACCTGTTTATACAGAACCGGACCGCCATCATAAAGTTTAACCACCAGCGCCGTAAGCAGCATAAGCGGTGACGTTATGACAATAAGAATTAAAGAACACGTAATATCAATAAGACGCTTCCAGAACCGCTGGTCGATCGTCATCTTATACTCCCTGGTAAACAGAATCGGTGTATCAAACAGACTGAGCTGCTCCGCCCCCTTTAATATAACATCCGTTATCTTAGGCATAATATAGACACGAATTGAATGCCCATAGCAGAACTTCAGAATTTTATTCCGCACATCTACCGGAATATCCCAGATTACAATCGCATCATAGCGCTCCAGAATTTCCATAAAAATATCATCATAACCCGCCCTGTAGCTGATACATTTACAGATATTGTATTTATCCTTCCTCGTTCCAAACTTCGCCAGAATATCATCGTAGGGCCTGTCCCCATGAATCAGCAGCATCTGTCTTGGCGCAAAAATATGCTGGTATATAAAATTCGCAATGTTGATCCACACCACAGCCCAGGCGATCTGCATCACCAACATGTTAAAAAATGGCCTTATCTGAAAAAGAGCCGTAATCATAATAGATATCTGCCCATACGTCACAATATTGGCCAGAAAGGTCGCAAATATCTGCGAAAAAATCACTTCTCCGTTCTTCAGATAACCGATCCGCATTCCTCCGTACATATTTGAAAAGAAGAAAATAAGCACCGCATATATGGCGATAAACAATGCCTCTCCCTTCTCAAAAAACTGAAGATTCCGTTTGATCGGTTCAAAAAAATACATATATAGAAAACGGATATATATCAAAACCTGCCCTGCCAGGCATACGCCCGAGAGCATAAGCCTCACGAGTCTCTTAAACGCCTCTTTTTCCTGCATTATCTGTTCCTTTACTGACTTCCTGATTAAATTTATCTATAATCTATCGATGTTTCGAAGTATAAAAAAGTTTTTACATTCTTCTCCTTACCGCCCGATATGCCCATGGCACAAAGTGACAGGCACTGGAAAAAACAGAAAGTCCTGCCGCCTGCCGATACAGATTCCAGATACGCCGAAGCGCCTCTATTTTATTGGAAGACAACGACTTTCCGGCTCTTCTGTAAACAACAAGATTTTCATCAAGCCCATAGGCAGTCACACCCGTTTTTAATATCTTCCACCAGCTTGCGGTATCCTCGCTTTTTATACAGGGCATCTCTATCAGGGACTTTTCAATCTTTTCCGTATCAAACATCACTGTAGACGTAAAGATCGTCGTGTTCGCCAACGCCTGCTCATAGTTCAGCGTCTCCGGCACATGTACGACCTTTCCGGTTCCCCTGGCATTCTCATCCCCGAATTCATATCCCGTAAACACAAATCCCGCCTGCTTTTCCTGTAAAAAAGCAAGCTCCTTTTCCAGCTTGTCCGCCCGCCAGTAATCGTCCGCATCAAGATAAGCAATATATCTGCCCTGAGCCATCGAAATACCCAAATTGCGTGCTCTTGCCGCCCCAAAGCTTCTCTCCTCAGGCGATCTGATCTCCCGCTTCATCAGTCGTATCCGATCATCCTGAATCTTTTCCAGATAATCTGTCGTCACATTCATAGTATGATCCGTAGAACCGTCTTCAATCAATAATAATTCCCAGTTCCGACAGGTTTGCGCCCGAACACAGTCTATCGTATCCCTTATAAACTTTTCCGCATTGTGAACCGGTATGATAATACTCACAAATCCGCTGTCAGCTGCAGAAATAACTGCCATAACTTAAAACTCCTGTTCCTCTGTCAGGATATCCGCCTGAAACAATACATAAAAATCATTACTATCTTACCACAGAACTTCCCATTCGTCATCTTTTATTCACAATTATTCCCAATTTCTGATTTTTCTCCTGAAAAAATGCGATAACTTACACTTTTCAAAACGCGACAAATATTATACTATATTGATAGCAGGAAACATTTTCCTACAGAAAATGCGTAACATATTAACTACAGCCATAATTTGAAAGGGGAATTTGAATCATGGACATTGCAAACATGAATGAGGTCGATCTGGAGCGCTACGTCACCAGGATCATGCTGGATATGGGAATTCCGGCTCATCTGAAAGGGTATCATTACTTAAGAGAGGCTATCATCCTCTCCGGTAAGGATATGGAAGCTGTCAGCAGCGTCACAAAACTATTATATCCTACCGTAGCAAAGAGATTTAAAACAACAGACCAGAAAGTCGAACGTGCCATTCGAAACGCCATTGAAGTATCATGGACAAGGGGAAATGTCGATACCTTTGAGGAACTGTTCGGTTATTCCGTCGGGACAGGCAAGGGCCGTCCCACAAACAGTGAGTATATTGCAAGAATTGCTGATAAGATCAGGTTGGATCTGAGAGATCTGTAAGCAGATGAAGCGGATACCGGGGCAGAGACAAAATCTTTCAGGATCTCCTGAAAATCTTATCTCTGTCCCGGCTGACTGAACTGTAATCAACGTAACAATTGCAGTTGTTATACTTTTCTCATTAGTAAAACTTCCTGCTGCAAAACCGTGGAATTAAGGAAACACTTATTAAAACTCTTCCCTGCAAATATAAATCGGACGTTCTTTCACTTCCATATAGGCTTTTGACAGATACTGTCCTATAATGCCCATACAAAACAGCTGCACGCCGCTGATCAGGCATAGAATACAGATCATGGAAGGCCAGCCGGATGTCGGATCTCCAAAGACCAGCGTCTTTACGATGATTACTATGATCATAAAAAACGCAAGAACACAGAACAGGATGCCCAGAATAGAAGCGAACGCAAGGGGCGCCGTGGAAAATGCCATGATCCCTTCCAGCGAATAGGCAAATAATTTCCAGAAAGACCACTTTGTCTCTCCCTTTTTCCTCTCAATATTTTCAAACTCCAGCCACTTCGTCTGAAATCCCACCCAGCCATATATTCCTTTTGTAAAACGGTTATATTCTTTTATGGATAAAATGGCATTCACTACCTGTCTTGTCATCAGGCGGTAATCCCTGGCTCCGTCCACAATTTCCGTTTTGGATATCCTGCGCATCAGTCGATAAAACAGCCTGGCAAAAAAAGAACGGACCGGCGGCTCTCCCTTTCTGCTCACCCGCCTTGTAGCCACAGAATCATAGCCTTTCTCAATATAGGAAAACATCTCCGGCAACAGGGACGGCGGATCCTGTAAATCCGCATCCATCGTCACCACATAGTCTCCCTTTGCATGTTTAAATCCGGCGTACATGGCCGCTTCTTTTCCGAAATTTCTGGAAAAGGAAACCATGTGGACACGCCCATCCGCTTTATGGAGCCTTTTGATCTGCTCAACTGTTTTATCCTTTGATCCATCATCTATATAAATGATCTCAAAGTCCAGATCTTTTTCTTTGAAAAACAACTCATTTTTTAAAATTTCCGTATAAAAATCAGCAACTGTCTCCTCTTCATTATAGCAGGGCACGACAACACTCAATAATTTCATAAATTTCCTCCATGCAGCAAGCCTTATCCATTTTCTCTGAATAAAATGTCCTCTCCCGTCCGATAGCTCTCCCAGGCCAGGACTTTCACACTAATCATCTGCCGGTCTCATATCATATACAACAAGAGTCCTGCATCTGCCAATCTCTGCCCCTCCTGCTTCCATGCAGCGCTCCTCAAGACCTCCGCCTGGAATTACGCCAATAAAGCGGCTCTTCAGTTTTTCCAGATTTTCATTCAGATATGATTCCTCGCAGAGATTGATGCCGAATCCCACCGGAACAGCATAGTAAGCTCCAAAGTCTGTCACTTCCGCCGTACCCCCTATCGTTTCGCTGAAAGTCCATATGACAGTATTGTCATAATTTGGTGTTTCACCGGTCAGATCCATATATTCCGAAAGCTGCTCCGCCATCCGCCCCAGATCTTCCCGCTTTCCCTCTGTGTCAAAGGGAACTGCAAACTCATAGGGAATATCGCTTCGCGTCAAAAAAAGAACAGCCAGAAACACAGCGACACCAGATGACAAAACAGGCCGCCTTTTTTTCTTCACATCCACAAGTGGCAGCCAAACCAGAAATCCTGCAATATAAACAAGAGTATGCCTGCCCCCTTCCTGTATCCTGTACATCAGAAGATCCGCCACAAAAAATCCCGACATACATAATATCATCTGTCCTTCCAGGAGAAACCCCTTCCAGTCCTTATACAGAACTCTTCGGACAACTCCCGCCAGGAGTAACGTAAATAACATAAGAAAAATCAGATAATACAGACCAGCCGCCGAAATCAGCCCGCTTTTCACAGTCAGATTCGCCCGGATCAGCTCGGCCACAGTTCCAAACGATGTTCCCAGTTTCCATAGTGTATAGTGCAGGCCGACCAGTATCCCCTGCTCAAAATATACTTTGATCCATTCCGTATAAAAAAGATCTACCAGATAGGGCGCACTGAAATAATGACTGATCATTGCATAAACCGCCATGGTTACTACCGCTATCCCTCCGGTCCATACAAACGCTTTTTTTCCTCTCCTGCCGGCCAGCAGCACCCCGGGCGTCAATAACAGCAAAATCAGATAGGGACGCATCCACGTCATCAGCATAACAAATGCAAACATTCCCCCCGTCATCCACCCCCTATATTTTCTCTGGCAGGCCACCGCTAATCCCAGAAATAAAATAAAAAGTGCAAACAGTTCCGCCTCCGGAATGCAGGAAAGCGCAAATCTTGTAACCGGTATGAACGTCCCATACAAAAGTCCGATCAAAAGAGCCTGTTTTTTATCCGGCTTAACCAGTATGCCAAACAGCAGTAAGGAAACAGATAGTAACGCAATATTGCAGAGCATGGGCGACAGCAGGTTCCATCCGAATAAAAATCCCCAAACGACCCAGAACAGCAAAAGTACAGGGCTCCACGCCGCAAAGGAAAGATACAGACCATGGCTTTCATTAAATCCAAAATATCCCTGAGGATAGCCATGCGCCAATACGCTTTCCGTCATTTTATAGTAGAACAGCTCATCATTCCAGGCAGATGCAGGCAGATAGATACCGGAAAAATACTGCCTCTCCATCAGGCAGTACAGCCACGCACAGATAATAGGCACAAGCGCCAGAAAGAAGGCCACAACCACCTCATTCCATTTTCTCTTATTCCAATGAACGGTCTGTTTAATCTGACTCATCTCCCCTTCCTCTTTCTTCCCGGGAAACTTTCCATACTCTCTATCCTAGCAATCCGTTTACCGACAGTTCAATATGCCAGCACTTTTCAAAAAGCGTCTCTCATATATTCCGCTATCGCTTCCTGCCAGGGCGCAAACGTAAAATCTGTTGTCAGCCGCAGCATATAATTATCGAGAATGGAATAGGCCGGCCTCTTTGTGGGCGACGCAAACTCCTCCGTCGTAATATAATTCACTTTCGTATACTTCTTCGCAAGCCGGAAGATCTCCGCCGCAAAATCTGCCCAGCTGCAGCTCCCCTCACAGGTTCCGTGAAACAGACCGTAATTTTCCGTGGGCAGCAGATATCTGATCGCTTTCGCCAGTTCCAGAGCGCTGGTGGGCGTCCCGAACTGATCCTTCACAACGCTCACTTCGTCATGATCCTGCGCCAGACGCAGCATGGTCTTCACAAAATTTTTACCGTCGCCGTAGAGCCATGCTGTCCGAATAATAAAATGCTTTTCGCTGAACTCCTTTACAAAGTTCTCCCCTGCCAGTTTCGTCTTTCCGTACATGCTCACAGGCCCCACCGCATCGAACTCCGTCAGCGCTCTGCTTTCTGTCCCCGGAAATACATAGTCCGTGGAAATATGCATGAGTTTCGCCCCAGTTTCCGTTGCCGCCAGGCTCAGGTTTCTCGGCCCTACCGCATTGATCTTATAGGCATTATCGATATCCGTCTCGCATTTGTCCACATTGGTGTGCGCAGCACAGTTAATGATGGCATCCGGTTTTCTCTCCTTTACAAAAGAAAGCACCGCATCGACATCTGTAATATCCAACGGGGTAATATGATCTCCCGGAAATACGTCCGTATTGATGATCTCAATATTCTGCTCCTTCTCATATAAACTGTTTAATGCCCTGCCAAGCTGTCCATTGCAGCCTGTGATCATGATTTTTTTCATTGCTCTCTCCTTATCTTTGTTCTTTATCTGTTGGTGGAAATGTTGTCTCCTCCTCTGACAATAGTTTCCAGTTAGACGCATCCCGCATATCGCTATGCACAGAATACCATTTTGATGGCAAAAACTGGGTACCGTTATTCTCTAATGCACTAAATTCTTCTGACACAATAATATATTGTGCATTTACTGCTTTATCGCCATATCCTATTTCTTTTCCGGTAAATGGATTTATCGGATCATTTATCGTATCTTTCACAGCAAGAGCCGGAACATCCGCATTCGTCATAAATTCTTCCGATGTCGTAAACTCTTTACTGTCAAAATCCTTCATCATAAGTAAAGGATAATAGCGTACAATATCATCAAGTCCCTGAAGCCGATGCTCATCCGATTCATAAATAGTGGTTCTCCCATGATCCGCAACCAGAATGATTCTTGTATTATCATAAACTCCTTCCTCGCGCATATAATCAAACCACCTTCCCAACTGCATCAGCGTTGCCATATTCACCTGATACGAAGCCGCCTGTATATTTGACGTCATGACCAGTGTATGTCCATTGTACGTATATCTTTCCTGGTGGCACTTCTCAAATTCTTCATTATCTACTTCCATTGCCGGTACATAGTCTGGTTCCTGCAATAAAATTGGGTCATGTGTCGCATCATTTGTCATCATCAGAAATGTATTGATATTCTCCTCTACAGTTACTGTAATATCAGGGAATGCATCCAAAACATAATAACTGTCCATAAAAACCTGATCTACTCCATTTGAATGGTACAGGTCTCTTGCCACCTGCTTCCTCTCAAGAGTAAGTGAAGTATTTGCCTGGTTATAAAGTCCATAATTATATATTGTTTTCTGCAGACACAGAGGTGCAATTTTTAGAATACCAAAGCAAAAAAAGTTCCTGTGCCGATTCTCTATCATCTGCTCATTGTCTAAATCTTCAGTAAATTTCCCCTTCAGTATATAGCTCTCAATCCCCGGGTACCCCTCATAAATTGATAGATCAGGTATTTCTTCATATCCCGCATAAGGCGGATCACAAACGGTCACCTGGTAACCATTTTGTGCAAATAATACTGGCATCACCTTTAATGCCTCATTGTGTTTATCAACCAGCAATTCTGTATCCCGCATATTCATTTCTACAGGCGTATATTCATACCCTCCAAAAAGTACCGGTGCTCCAAGCTTTGTTCGTGATCCAAAAGATATCGTATTAGCATAATACGTAAATCCTGAAAACTGTTCTTCAAGTTCCGGTTTTTCCTGAAATAAATACGGAATATATTCCCCTACTGCCCGATCTAACATAAGAACTATCACATTTTTACCGGTCTTGCTAAGAGTTAGTTCGGGAATTGCCGTATAACGTTGCAGATCCCGTTCTTTCACTTTATTCATAGCAGTATTGATACCTGTTATATTCACAGCTGTCATACAAAAGATCGCCAGTGAACCCGCAATCAATATATCTGCTGCAAATTTTTCCTTATATTTGTACACCAAATATAATACAACAATCACCGCTATTATTACAGCAATATTTTTCAGCTGATCTTCTCCGGCAAATTGCAGATCCTTTTCATACGTCAGTTCAGCGCTCAACAAACCCAAATCTTTTCCAAAAAACATATAATTCGTCACAGCCATACCAGCCAAAAGCCATACAAGCCTGTCAAAATACGCTCTTGCAGAAGGTTTTACCAGAAAGTAAAATACCCCCGCCCATATCACAAATATTCCAACTGCAAGACAGATAGAACTCGCAATATACCATATGGGATTATAATAGTCTGTGAGCTTTACAAACTCTAATGGCGATGCTTTAATCACTGCTGACGGAATTAAAGCGCCTGTCAGGATCGCCAGAAAAACCGTCCCACAAAAGAATACTTTACTGTTTCCTTTTATTTGTACCTTTTTCTCCTTTGCCTTTCCCTTCAAAATATTCCATACAAGCGGCACCTGCATCAGCACAGCAATTCCTGCAATAAACATTGCTTTCCGCATTGTCGCTGGCCGACGCACAAGAAGCCCTAAAACAGCTATAGCAATACCACCGCCAGTAAATATAAGCCCCAAAATTTTTCCCGGTTTCTTCAGCTTATAAAAACAAGTCTTCACCAGTGAAAACACATTATTCAATGTCCAGTAAAAGACAAGCCCCGCTGGGGAAGTATACAAAAATATCAGGAAAAACAGCGCCATAGCATAAAGCTGTATCTTTGCTTTTACCGGGCTTCCTTTTGTAAAGATGACACAGGATACCAGATTCACCGCAGTCATGATAATTGGTAAAACGTTAACAGAAACCCCCGCGACCTGCAGCAATCCATCTTGTCTGCTCAGATCCTCAATCGGCCCGAAAGAAACTCCATGCAAAAGAGACAATTCAGACAAAAATCGATATGCGGCAATAAAAAATGGGATCTGCAGAAACAGCGAGACCGCACTTCGCAACACATAGACAGGCTTATAATGATTCTGTCTGTAATAAGTCTGCAACAGCATCATCCGCTCATCGCCAGTAAATGTCTTCTTAATATGTTCTACTCCTTTTTGCAATTTCCTTTCCAGGGCATGTTCTTCCTCCTGAATGGTATCCGCACGCATATACAGAGGAAGTACCATGAAATTCATAAACAGACTCAGTACAATTATGGATAATCCTGGATTACCAATCAGTCTATACGCCAACATATAAACCGTTTCAAATATAAGTTCCAATGATTTTAGCAGTATCGTATCTAAAATCTCCCAAAAAGGCATAATACACTCCTTTCTCAATATTTATCAACTCATCGTATTTATGCTCCGCACATTCCGCTTATTTTATTTTCTCCTCCTCCACAGTCGGCAACACGGTTTCTTCTTCCGACACAAGCTTCCAATTAGACACATCCCGCATATCATCATGTACCGAATACCATTTGGACGGCAAAAAAGTATTGCCATTATTTATCAGGACATCTGCCTCCTCCGAACCAATAATATACTGATCATGACAAATCTTCTTTGAAGAATCTATCATCTTTCCGGTAAAAGGATTGATTGGATCATTCAGAATCCCTGCCAATGCCAGCGTCGGTACATCTCCGTTTGTCATAAATTCTTCGGAAATCGTAAATTCTGTGTTGCCAAAATCCTTGACCATCAACAAAGGGTAAAAATTCTCTATATCCCTTTCCCCCAGCCGACGCTCATCCCCGTCACGCAGTGTACTTCTCCCGTGATCTGCTACCAGTATGATTCTGGTATTATCATAGACATCATTCTCACGCATATAGTCAAACCACTTTCCCAACTGAATCAAAACAGCCATATTGGTCTGATAATACACTGCATGCACCGGTGTTGTCATCAACAAAGTTTCTCCGTTTAATGTATATCTGTCCTGATGAGTACTCTCATACTCTGTATTATCAACTTCCGCCATGGGAACATAATCCGGTTCCTGCAACATCGTTGCCTCATGCGTAGCCTGATTTGACATCATGATAAAAGTATTAATGCTTTCTTCTACTGGATCCGTGAGTTCAGGATATGCTGCCAGCTCGCGATAACTGTTCATAAACCCGGCCTGCAGTCCGTGTGCAGTGTACATACTGTCAGCCTTCTGGTAATATGCCGCTACTGCATCCTCACTCTGATGATATCCTCCTTCATCATACAGCAGTTTCTGAAGAAATAATGGAGAGGTTTTCATAACAGCATAGCAAAAAAAGTTTCTCTTGTCATATTCTATCCACCGCTTTTCTAAAGACTCATCCAAATATTTTCCGGATAAATTATAACATTTTATTTTCGGATACTCATCATAGATAGATAAATCGGGTATCCATTGATAACCTGCAAAGGGCGGGTCACAGACCGTAACCTGATAACCGTTCTGGTCAAACAGAACCGGCATTACCTTGAGTGCTTCATTATGTTTCGATGCCAGAGTTTGTCCGCTCTTTCTATTCATTTCAACAGGTGTATATTCATATCCGCCAAAAAGAGCCGGAGTCCCAAAATTGGTATGCGCACCGAAAGAAACCGTATTAGCATAATAAGTAAACCCTGCAAACTGCTCTTCCAACTCTGGCTTTTCCGCAAACAAATAAGGGACATATTTGCCAATTGCCTGATCCAACATAAGTACTATCACATTCTTTCCGGTTTTGCTCAGTGTAATCCTCGGAAGTTCTTCCTCCTTTTCAACATTTCTATCCTTCAGGTTACTCACTGCTCCATGAATATCTGCTATATTGACTGCCACCATACACAAAAGAGCCATCCCGCCTGCCAGTAATATTTCCAATGCCAACTTATCCCTGAAACGGTATATCACATAAAATATCGATACCACTGCTATGACTGCCAACACATTCTTCAGCTGCCCCTCCACAGTAAATTGCAGTTCATTCTGAAACGCCAGTTCTCTGGTAAGCTGGCCAAGATCTTTTCCAAAAAACATATAATCTACTGTAAACACCCCCGCCAGAATCCATACCACCCTGTCAAAATATGCCCTGGTGTCAGGTTTCACCAGAAAATAAAACACGCTTGTCCACATTACAAACAATCCAAACGCCAAGCAAAAGGAACTGGCAACAAACCACAATGGATGATAAAAACCAGAGGTATCCAAAAACTCCAATGGAGAAGTTTTAATCACTGAAGAAGGAATCAAAGCGCCTGTCAGAAGGGCCAGAAATACTCCCCCCGCAAAAAACAATCTTCTGTTTTCCGGTTTCTTCCTTCTGCGTCTTTCTCCCGAATTCCTTCTTTTCCAACTCCTGTAAATCAAAGGCAGCTGCAAAAACACCGCACTTCCCGCAAAGAATACCGCCTTTTTTATAGTAGATGTCGGATACAGGAAAAATCCGTAAATTCCCAACAAAATGCCAGCAATAGAAAAAAGTCTGACCAGTATCCTTCCTGGCTCCTTCAGTTTATAAAAAATCGTCTTAATCAGCGAAAACACATTATTAAGCGTCCAATAAAACACAAGCCCTGCTGGAGAGTTGTATAGAAACACCAGGAAAAACAGTGCCATCACATAGAGCTGCATTTTCGATTTGAAGGAGCCCCCTTTTGTGAAAATAACACACGATATCAAGTTCACTACAGTCATTATGATTGGCAGAATATTGGCCGATAATCCCCCAAACTGCAGCATTCCATCCTGCCTTCCAAGATCCTGTATCGGCCCAAAGGAGGCGCCATATAAAAGTTGCAGGCAGGAAAGAAAACGATACGCAGCAATAAAAAATGGTATCTGCAAAAATAGTGATACCGCACTGCGCAGTACATACATCGGCTTATAATGATTCTGCCGATAATACGTCTGCAGCAACATCATCCTTTCATCACCTGCAAACGTCTTTTTAATATGGTCCATGCCGCTTTGCAGCCGCTTTTCTATGGCATGCTCCTCTTCCTGAATTGCATCAGCCCGCATATATAACGGGAGTACCAGAAAATTCATAAACAGACTAAGCGCAATGATCGACAGCCCTGGATTTCCGGTCACTTTATAAGCCAGCATATAAACCACTTCAAAGACAAGTTCCAGTGGTTTGAGCAATAAGGTATTTACTATCTCAAAAATTGACATTTTCTCCCTGCTTTCTGTATCAATCTTCCAAAGGCAAAACCGCGTCTTCCGCAACCAGTCTCCAGTTTTCCGGCTTTCTCATATCATTTTTCACAGCATACCATTTTGCTGGTAAAAATTGAGTTCCATTGTTTACATATATATCGTGGTCTATTGATATAATCACATATTGCTCATCTGCTATTTTATTTTCATTTCCCAACCTTTTTCCGGTAAATGGATTCATTGGTTCCTTTATCACATTTTCCGTTGCAAGAATCGGGACATCTGCACAGGTCATAAACTCCTCCGATGTCTCGAATCCTACACTATTAAAATCCTTCACCATCAATAATGCATAATTACGTTCTATATCAAATCCATCTTCCAGTATAAGATCGTCCCGCTGGTAAGTATCCGTTCCATGATCCGAAACAATAATTATTCTCGTATTATCATAAACGTCATTTTCCCGCATATAGTCAAACCACTCTCCCAATTGGAGCATAGCTGCCATATTGATATGATAATGGATCAATTGCATATCTTCCTCTACCCTCAAAGTCTTTCCATCAACTGTGAATCTCTCCGTGTATTCCTTTCCATATTCCGTATTATTCACTCTCATCTGTGGTACATAATCTGGCTCCTGCAGCAACATTGGTTCATGTGTCGCATTGTTCACCATCAGCAACAATGTATTGCTTTCTTTTTCGACAGGGTTCGTCATATCGGGAAGTGCGGTTAATACATTATAATTATCTACAAAACTACCGCGCATCCCTGTTGCAATATACGATCCCTCCCGTTTCTGTCCCGTTATGTAGTTTATCTCTAATTCCGCCTGATTATATCCTCCTCTGTCATAAATCAACTCCTGAAAGCAGAGTGGAGCTGTCTTGAAAATACCATAGCAGAAAAAATTCCTTTTTTTATTTTGTATTCCCTGCTGTGCCACAGCAGGATCTACGAATTTTCCTGTTGTAACATAGGCATTTATACCAGAATAATCTTCATAAATAGACAGATCCGGTGTCCACTGATAACCCGCATAAGGTGGGTCTAAAACTGTCACTTCATACCCGTTCTGTTCAAACAGCACAGGCATTACCTTCAACGCCTCATCATGTTTATCCGCCAGCAACTCCGTATTCCTTTTATTCAATTCTAATGGCGTATACTCATATCCACCAAACACAGATGGCGTGCTGAAATTTGTCAGCATCCCCAGTGACAACATGTTGGGATAATAAGTGAATCCTGAAAATTTTTCTAAAAGTTCCGGTTTTTCGTGAAAAATATATGGAATATAATCTCCCATCGCCCTGTCTAACATTAAAACAATTATATTTTTTCCTGTTTTACTCAAGGTAAATTCGGGTTGTTTCTCTTCCATATATGTCCCGTCTATGCTTTCAACAGCTCTGCATATTCCTACTATATTTACACTGCTCATCACAGAAAGCGCAAGAACTCCGATCCCTAATATCTCCCCGACAGCCTTTTGTCTATTTTTGCTGAAATAATAAAGTATAAATGCTGTAATTAATACTGTAACCACATTCAGGCATATATCTTTTATTGAAAAAGATAATTCTTTTTCAAACTGCAGGTGGGATGTCAACAATCCCAGATCCGTTCCAAAAAACATATAATCTACTACGGCAATCCCCGAAATGATCCAGATTCCTCTCTCAAAATACACTTTCGAATCCGGGTTTGCCAGATGATAAAATACCCCTCCCCATAACATAAATGTCCCAAACGCCATACAAAAAGAACTGACAATATACCACAGTGGATGGTAAAAGCAGGTAATATCTACAAACTCCTGTGGCGACGCCTTCATTACCGCAGACGGAATCAACATACCTATAAGCACTGTCAAAAACAACGCCCCCATTAAAAACACGTTTCTGTTTTCTCCTGTATGTACTTCCCTTTTTTTAATCTTCCCCTTTATAATACGATAAATAAGAGGCAGTTGTAACAACACACCTGCTGCTGCTAACAGCGCTTTCCGTCGAAAACTGATAAATCGGTAATTATAGAAAAATACACCATAAACAGCCAAAACTGCTCCGGAAACAGAAGCCAGTATCACCAGCATTTTGCCCGGATTTTTCAGTTTACAAAATACCGTTTTCGTTAGTGAAAACACGTTGTTCAGTGTCCAGTACAAAACTAGCCCTGCTGGAGAATTATACAAAAATACCATAAAAAACAATGCCATTGTATAGAGCTGTATTTTTGATTTTAGCGAACCACCCCTCGTGAAAATTATGCATGACATCAAATTCACCACCGTCATAATGATCGGTAATACGTTAATAACCAGTCCACCAATTTGGAACATCCCGTCCGGTTTTCCCAAATTGGATATCATCCCAAAAGAAACCCCTCTCAATAGTTCCAAATCAAACAGGAAATGGTATGCCGCAATAAAAAACGGAATCTGCAACAGCAAAGAAGCTGCGCCACGCAGTACATAGGCCGGCTTATAATGATTCTGCCTGTAATACGTCTGCAGCATTAACATCCGCTCATCGCCAGTAAACGTCTTTTTAATATGATCTGCACCTCTTAGCAGTTTCCTCTCCAAAGCATGTTCTTCTGCCTGCATTGTATCGGCACGCATATATAATGGAAGCGCCAAAAAATTCACAAACAGACTAAGTATAACGATCGATAGCCCCGAACTATCTGTCACCTTATATACTATCATATATACCGTTTCAAAAATCAAGTAAAGCGGCTTTAATAATATTGTGTCCAAGATTTCAAAAAATGACATATTTATTCCTCTATCATCCTCTCCTTATTTCAATTCTTCCATCGGTGGAAGTGTTGTTTCCATCTCCGACAGCAATTTCCAATTATCTGTATCCCGCATATCATCATGTACCGCATACCATTTGGCTGGAAAGAATTGATTCCCATGATTCTCGTAAATATTATTCTTATTGGATTCTATGACATACTGGGGATGTGCCATCTTTTCACCATCCCCTATTCTTTTTCCGGTAAACGGATTGAATGGTTCTTCTATCACATCTTTTACAGCAAGGTTCGGAACATCTGCACAGGTCATAAACTCTTCCGATGTCTTAAACCCTGCACTGTCAAAATCCTTTACCATGAGCAATGGATAGTAAGCCATGATATCCATTCCATCATCCAATATCATATCTTCTCTCTGATATAATTTTTCACCATGATCGGACACCAGAATAATTCTGGTATTGTCATAGACATTTTCCTCCCTCAAATAATCAAACCATTCACCGAGCTTTAATAATGCCGCCATATTTGTCTGATAATGAATAACCTGCACTGTTTGTTCTGTTTTTAAGCTCTTTCCATCTATTGTAAACCTCTCCCGGTAATCATCTCTGTACTTAATATTGCTCACCCTTACTGCCGGTACATACTCCGGCTCCTGCAGCATCGCAGGAAAATGCGTTGTACAGTTTTCCATCATCAGAAAAGTACCACTCGTCTGATTCGAAATCTTTGTGATTTCCGGCAAAGAATCCAGCACATTATATCCCGACATAAATAATGAGGATATCCCCGTGGCTGTATCCTGACTGTCAACGATCTGCTCCCCGTAAACAGTATCAAACTCCGCCTGGTTATACTTTCCTTTATCATAAACTAATCTCTGAATACAGACCGGGACAGCCTTAAACATGCTGTAACAGAAAAAATTCCGCTTATTATTCTGGATTCCCTGCTGTGCAATAGAGGGATCTGTAAATCTCCCTTCCGTAATATAAGTCTTTATATCCGGATACTCTTCATAAATTGACAGATCCGGTGTCCAGCTGTATCCCGCATAGGGCGGATCACAGACCGTTACATCATAACCGTTCCGGTCAAACAGTACTGGCAATACTTTCAACGCCTCATCCTGTTTCTGCCCTAAAGATTCCGTATCCCGTCTGTTAAGTTCCACTGGCGTATACTCATATCCACCAAAAAGCGACGGCGTACTGAAATTTGTAAACCTGCCAAACGATACTGTATTGGCATAATAAGTAAAACCCGAAAATTTTTCTTCCAGTTCCGGCTTTTCCTGAAACATATAAGGAATATACTCGCCAATCGCCCTGTCAAGCATCAGTACAATAACATTTTTTTCGTTTCTGCTCAACACAATTTCAGGAATTTCTTCAGTTTCCTCTAAATGCAAAAAATTCAGAGAGCGAACAGCTTTATTAATCTCCACAATATTGACGGCAGCCATGACAGAAAATGCCAGCATACCTGTCAGCAGAATTTCTGCCACCAGTCTTTTCCACTTTCTGTATATATAAAAAAACACAATCATTACCAAAATCAGTACAGCAGCATTGATCAATATTTCTCTACCCGCATACTGTAATTCGTTGTCAAATACCAAGTGGGAACTCAGATTACCCAAATTTCTCCCGAAAAACAGATAATCCACTATCGCAACACCGGAAAGAGCCCATATGCTCCTCTCAAAGTGAATTTTTGCAGATGGCCTCGCCAGAAAATAAAATACGCCTGTCCAGATCACAAACAATCCCAAAGCCATGCAAAAAGCATTGACAACAAACCACAGCGGATGATAGAAACAGGTAATATCCACAAACTCCTGCGGGGATGTCCTGATTACCGCAGAAGGAATTAATATTCCTGTAAGCAAAACCAGAAATAATGCTCCGAAAACAAATACTTTTCGACTTCCCTCTGCCCTAATTTCTTTTTTCTTCCATTTTCCTCTGCCTACATAGCAAACGAGAGGTATCTGCAATGACGCTCCACACCCAATCAGAAAAATTTTTCGTCCGGCAATATTATACCCATAATGATAGAACGCTGCCCCGTAAACAGCAATCATCCCTCCAATTACGGCGCAGATAACACCAATCGCTTTCCCTGGATTTTTCAGCTTATAAAAACAGGTCTTTACAAGAGAAAACACATTGTTTAAAGTCCAGTAAAAAACAAGGCCCGCCGGAGAATCATACAAAAATACAAAAAAGAACAGAGCCATGGCATATAACTGTATTTTTGACTTCAGCGGACCGCCTTTTGTAAATATGACACAGGATACCAAATTCACCACTGTCATAATAATTGGCAAGACGTTAATACTTACTGTCCCCACCTGCAATAGCGCATCCGAGCTCCCCAAATCTGCAATCGGCCCAAGAGAAATACCGTTAATCAACTGCAGTTCTGACAGAAACCGATACGCTGCAATAAAAAACGGAATCTGCAAAAGCAGCGAGACCGCACTGCGCAGCACATAGACAGGCTTATAATGGTTTTGTCTGTAATATGTCTGCAGCACCATCATTCGTTCATCGCCGCTAAACGTTTTTTTGATATGATCCACGCCCTCCTGCAGCTTCTTCTCCAGAGCATGCTCCTCTTCCTGAATTGCATCAGCCCGCATATATAACGGGAGTACCAGAAAATTCATAAACAGACTCAGCGCAATAATCGACAACCCTGGATTCTCAATTATCTTGTAGGCCAACATATAAACCACTTCAAATACAAGTTCCAGCGGTTTTAATAACAAAGTATTTAAAATCTCAAATATTGACATATCATCTCAATCCTTGTTCTCCATAGGTGGAAGAATAGTCTCCTCCTCTAATAACAGTTTCCAATTATCCGGATTTCGCATATCATCATGTACAGCACACCACTTTGCGGGAAGATATGTCGTGTTTTTGCTGTCCTTACTTACAGCAAATTCCGTTGAAATAATAACATACTGATCATGTGCCGTTTTCTCCGAATTATCTATTATTTTTCCCGTAAAGGGGTTTATCGGTTTCTCAATAATATCTTTTGTGGCAAGTGTTGGAACATCTCCATTTGTCATAAACTCCTTTGACGTCTCAAATTCACCATCCCCAAAATCTTTTACCATCAATAATGGAAAGTACGGCGTCACATCGCCTTCTCTCAGCCTCTGTTCATCCTCTTCCTCCTGTTCTGCTCCAGCCCGGCCATGATCCGCTACCACAATAATCCTTGTATTATCATAGACATCATTCTCACGCATATAGTCAAACCACTTACCCAGCTGCAGGAGTGCAGCCATATTTACCTGATATGTTGTCAGCTGTATATTACTTTCCATCTCCAGCGTATATCCGTCAAGAGTAAACCTGTCCTGATTCTGTTGTTCGTACTCCGTATTATCCACTTCCAGCGCCGGTATATAATCCGGTTCCTGCAGCTGCATCGGCTCATGCGCCGTATTATTTGCCATCATTAAAAATGTATCGATATCATCGTCCACCACATTCGTGATGCCCGGAAGCGCTTCCAATACATTATAGGCATTCATGAATTCCGGCTCTACGCCAACTGCATGAAACATATCCCATTCTATCTGTTTGGTTTCAGGCACAGTCTTGGACTCTGCCTGATTATATCTCCCATAATCATAAATCGTTTTCTGCAGGCACAACGGCGCCGCTTTCAATATACTGTAGCAGAAGAAATTCCTGTGATTATTTTCTATCGCTTTCTTATTAGCGTAATCTTCCGAAAATTTTCCATCCAAAATATAACTTTGAATATCCGGATATTCATAATAAATTGACAAATCCGGAATCCATTCGTATCCTGCATAAGGCGGGTCGCAGACTATCACCTGATAACCATTCTGCGCAAATAGTACTGGCATTACTTTCAATGCTTCATTCTGCTTGTCCACCATCAGCTCGTCATCTCTTCTATTCATTTCAACCGGCGTATATTCATAACCTCCAAAAAGAGCCGGTGTTCCCAAATTTGTATATCGTCCAAATGATATTGTATTTGCATAATAGGTAAATCCGGAAAACTTTTCTTTCAGTTCAGGCTTTTCCTGGAAAAAATATGGAATATATTCGCCCATTCCCATATCCAGCATAAATACAATCACATTTTTGCCGCTCCTGCTCAATGTAAATTCCGGAATTGCCTTATATGTTTCCAGATCCCGTTCTTTCAGGCCGCCTATGGCTATATGGATATTTACCACATTAACAGCCGACATACCCACAAACGCCAGGATTCCGGCCGCCAAAATTTCAATAACCGCCTTTTTTCGGTATTTGTATACTGCATAAAGCACCAGTAAAACCGTCGTCAATATCACCACGTTTTTCAGTTGTTCTGTCCATGCAAATTCCAACTCTCTTCCGTATTGCAGCTGTGAACTGAGCATACCCGGATTTTTCCCGAAAAACATATAGTCAGTCACAAAAATTCCTGAAAGAAGCCAAATGCCTTTATCAAAATAAACTTTTACCGCAGGCTTTGACAGAAAATAAAATATTCCTGTCCAGATAATAAATACCCCGAATGCCAAACAAAATGAACTCACGACAAACCACAGCGGATTGTAAAAATCCGTAATTTTTACAAAATCCTGCGGAGCCGATTTAATTACTGCGGAAGGGATTAAAATCCCTGTCAGAGTCGTCAAAAATATTCCTCCCGACAAAAACAGCTTTTTGTCCGCCTCTTCTTTCGCACATTTGCGGTTTATCCGTCCCCGAAAAACTCTGCAAATCAAGGGAGCCTGCATGAGCGCTGCTACTCCCCACAAGAATACAGCTTTTCTCACTGTAAGGGCAGGATTTAATAAACTTCCGGAAATTGCCACCAAAGCTCCTCCGGCTGAAAGTATCACGCTCAACACCTTTCCCGGATTTTTCAGCTTATAAAAACAGGTCTTTATCAACGAAAATACATTATTTAACGTCCAGTAAAATACTAGCCCCGCCGGAGAGTTATACAAAAACACCAGAAAAAACAGAGCCATTGCATAGAGCTGTATTTTTGATTTGAGCGGACTGCCTTTTGTAAAGATAACACAGGATATCAGGTTTACCACCGTCATGATGACAGGCAGTACATTGACTGCCAGTCCGGCAATCTGCAACATCCCGTCAGGCTGCCCCAGATCTGAGATCAGGCCAAAAGAAACGCCGTACAGGAGCTGAAGCCCGGAAAGAAAACGATAAGCAGCAATAAAAAACGGAATCTGCAGAAATAAGGAAACCGCACTGCGCAGAACATAGACCGGCTTATAATGATTCTGCTTGTAATAGGTCTGCAGCAGCAGCATCCGTTCATCACCGACGAACGTCTTTTTGATATGATCCACACCTCTCTGCAGCTTCTTTTCCAGTGCATGTTCTTCTTCCTGTATTGCATCAGCACGCATATACAGCGGAAGCGCCAGAAAATTTACAAACAGACTGAGGATAATAATCGGCACTCCCGGATTGCCCGTTACCTTATATGCTATCATATATACTGTTTCAAAAATCAGCTGAAGCGGCCTTAGTAATATAGCATCTAAAATCTCAAGAAAAGACATCTTACGCTCCCTTTTCCTCCTGCGTCAGTTCTTCATACTTCTGCAACAGAAAATCCACTGCACGCTTCGCCCCTTCACCTTTATGCTCCCAGGCTTCCTCACTGGTCTCCTCTCGGCCCTCGGCATATTTCGCCTCTTCAATACACTCGTCGATCATCTCCTTTAAGCTGTCAAGGTTGTCCTTCGTCAGCTTCTGACCGATGCGCGGCAGCGCAGTGAAAGTCCAAAACGGCGTGTCTAACCACCATGCATCATAGGGACCTTTATCAAATTCCGTATCCGCATATATGACAGGTTTGTCATATATAAAGGCAAATTCAAAGATAATACCGGAAAAATCCGAGATCAGAATATCAGTCCTCCTCAATACTTCAAAGTTATCATTATCCCTGTTCCATTCCAGCTGGTCAGATGCAGGATAATCCTGCATCAGTTTTTCTATCATTTCCTTTTCCGAAGTAAAGGACTGCGGATGCGGCCGCACGATAATATGATAGTCGGTCTGCAAAAGTACCTCCAGGATTCTGCCGCCGTATTTCTGAAAGATCGAACTTTTCCCCCAAGACGGCGCCAGCAGGACAGTACGCTGCCCCCCCGTCTCCGCCGCAGGAGCTGCTTTCAGGCGTTTCGCCATCTCATCCATATAAGGGATGCCCACCTTCACCACATCCTTTGCGGAAAGATCCCTGATCTTCTCCAGATCTCTGATCTGCTGTACCTGATATTCCCCGGACAGCATAATCGCATCATAATAATCCAGACCGAACATTCTGTAGCTGGTAATATCGTTCGCCATATGCGGTATATGCACATAGTACTGCACATCCTTGGAGCGCTTCCACTGGTAGACATCCAGCCCCGGCGTTGTGGAAAGCACGATTCCCGCATTCAGAAAATTCATTCTCGCAAAAGCTTTATTGTTTTTCCCGATAAATTCCCCTTTAATATGCTCATAGGGATTCTCCAGCGCCGGATCATCCGGTGAGGCCGTCATATAGACCACATCCACTCCCCGTCTGTCAAACTCTCTGCAGATCGGATCAAAGATGTTCCAGTATCTTCTGTCATCTGTGAAAATCACAAACGGAATTTTATCCGTATTCGTCTCCACCTTTTTCCCGCTGCTCAATGTAAACCGTAGCTTTACGATCCAGTTTTTCAACACATAGTTCAACGTCCCGATAACACCGATCAGTATCGCAAAAAGCATGCTTCCTGTTCCCGGATCAATATACAGCAATATGTTTCTGTCCATTTTTTATCCTCTTTCTCCGGCGGCGTCAGGCCGCCCGCCCTGTTTCCCTTTTATATCCATATATCCATTACATTTTACATCTCTCATGCCAATCCCGCAACTGTTTATTTTCTCAAATGGCAGCAATACACCAGGAACATATATTCAACGGCTTATGCAATCGATACCTGAACCGGCGTATTTCGTGCAAGTGAAATACACCACAGCAAAGCAAAACGCGTTTAAAACGCGTGGGCATCATAGCTTGAATGCCCAGCAAAGCTGAATGTGTCCGCAGGACACATTGGTATTTACACCCTCGCGGCAGTTGCCAGAAGATATCCAAGGCGAACAAGTTCGCCTGCAAGCACGGCTGCCTGGCTCGCTGCCCGCGGAAATAAAACTATGAAATCCCTTGACAATTGCTTTCGTTCAACTTATAGTATATTCATTCACATTATTGAACAAAAGGAGAAGTCAATAAACATGATATCAGAATTGACACGAAAACAGTTTGATATACTGGAAGCGCTGGCAGAAACGGGAAAACCCCTCACTTAGCGGGAGCTGGAAAAAGAGACCGGCCATTCCCTCGGCACAGTCAATCGGGTAAGCAAAGAATTGTCCGCCCTGAACTACATAGAAAACAGCACCATCACAAACGCCGGCCTGAAAGCACTGGAGCCATACCGGGCAAAACGCGCAGTATTCATCGCCGCCGGTTTCGGTACCAGGCTTGTTCCGATTACTCTGAACACCCCCAAACCTCTGGTGCGGGTGAAAGGGCAGCGTATCATCGATGGACTGATCGACGCCTGTCTGAACGTCGGCATCAGCGAGATCTATATCGTCAGGGGATATCTGGCCGAGCAGTTCGATCAGCTTCTTTATAAATATCCCATGATAAAGTTCCTGGAAAATCCCATGTACAATGAGGCCAACAATATTTCCAGCGCAATGACCGCCAGATACACGCTCTCAAACTCCTATGTGTTTGAGGCGGATCTTCTGCTCAGCAATCCCGCGCTGATAAAGCCCTACCACTACACATCGAATTTTCTGGGCATCAAAAAGGATTACACCGACGACTGGTGTTTCACCGTCAAAGACGGCATCATAACCGAGGAGAAGGTCGGCGGAAACGGCCCCGACTGCTGGCAGATGGTGGGGATCTCCTACTGGAACGAAGTGGACGGATACCGCCTGTCCCAGGATATCAAGGATGTCTATGAATCCTACGGCGGAAAGGAACGGTACTGGGAACAGGTTCCTCTTGTCTACAAAAAGGAACATTACGCCGTGGAGATCCGTTCCTGCAAAGAAGAGGATATCACAGAAATCGATACCTTCCGCGAACTGAAGGCCCTCGATAAAACTTACGCCATATAGCGCTGCTTACCATATAGATAAATATTCTGTAAGGTAACAGATCTCCTGTGAGGAATAAAAATGAATGAGAATAAGACAGTATTAAAAAGACAGTTAAGCCCGGCTCATGTCTGGGCTCTTGCTTTCGGCTGTGTGGTCGGATGGGGCTCCTTTATCAATCCTGGAAAGAAATTTCTCCCAAACTCCGGGGTGGCTGGAACAGCCATCGCCATGGTACTGGGCGCATTGGTTATGATCATTATTGCCTTCAGTTATGCCTACATGGTCCCCAAATACCCGAAGGCAGGAGGTGAATTTACGTTTACCAAAGCCTGCTTCGGAAAGGCATCCGCCTATCTCTGCGGATGGTTTCTGGTGGCCGCATACCTGACCAATGTACCCATGAATTCCACTGCCATCGGCCTGATCGTGGACGGCCTGGACGGGACACTGGACATTTTAAAATGGGGCTTTCATTATCAGGTAGCCGGCTTTGACGTCTGGGCCGGAGAGATGTTCTTCGCCATGGGGATCCTGATCCTGTTTGGCATACTCAATATTCTGGGTGTGGAAAAGGCAGGCATTATCCAGACGATCCTTGCCGCATTGTTAGGGGGATCGGTCCTTACTCTGACCATCGCTGCACTGATCAGTTCAAAGGCTGCTCTGGCAAATATGGCGCCCTGGTGGGGCTTCCAGAAAGCGGAAGCCGCCGCAGCCCTGGCGGAAGGGACTTATGTATCCGCCGATGTTTTTGCCCATCAGGGCGCAGGCGGGATCTCCTCTGCGATCCTTTCGACTTTTGCCATCGCTCCCTGGGCCTTTGTCGGGTTTGATACAATCCCCCAGGCAGCGGAAGAATTTAAATTTCCATATAAAAAGGTCAGCCTGATCATGGTCGTTGCCATTTTGTTCGGCTGCTTTGTGTACACCGCAAATAACACCATCGCTGCTGCGGCTTTGGAAAACTGGCCTGATCTGATCGTGGAGAGCAGTTCCACCCCCTGGCTTTTGCTGGCGGCTGCAGAGCGGCTCTTAGGACTTCCCGGAAAGATCCTGGTGGGCACCGCCGTATCCTGCGCCGTCCTGTCCGGCATCATGGGGTTTTATCTCGCCTCCAGCAGACTCATGTACTCCATGAGCAGGGACGGTTATCTGCCCCGGTGGTTTGGTGTAATCGACGAGAAACGCAGAACACCCAAAAATGCGCTGCTGTTTAGTATTGTGATCTCCCTGTCCGGTCCGATCCTCGGCAGAGAAGCCCTGGGATGGTTTGTCGATATGTCTGCCATCGGTGCATCCATTGGCTATTTCTTTACCTGCGCCTGCGCTCTGGTCACCATGAAGAAATACCGGGACGGCACCTCTTTCCTGAAAAGCGCCGCCCTGTTCGGCACCGGAATCTCCGTCCTGTTTATGATTCTGCAGCTTATTCCGATCCCGGGCCTTTCCGGTGTGCATTTCTGCACAGAATCCTACCTTCTTCTGCTGGTGTGGGCCGGTATAGGCGCTGTCTTTTATATAAAGCAACATAAATTTTTCAGAAGAGAAAAAGAGCAGGAACAAATGAGATAAAACGCTGATACAAAATCATTCCGAGGAGGACGCAAACTGTGAACAACAATCAAATCAAACGGAATATCCTGTTAAATCCGGGACCTTCCACGACAACCGATACCGTAAAAATGGCCCAGATCGTTCCCGATATCTGCCCCAGAGAAAAGGAATTTGCAAAACTGATGAAACGCCTGCGGGAAGATCTGGTCAAAATCGTCCACGGCGATCCTGACAGGTATGTCAGTGTCCTGTTCTGCGGATCGGGAACGCTGAATATCGACGTCTGCATCAATTCTCTGCTCCCGGCGGATAAGAAGGTGTTAGTCATCAACAACGGTGCCTACAGCGCCCGTGCCGTGGAAATCTGTCAGTACTATGGTCTGCCCCATATCGATCTGCAGTTTCCATCTGATCTGAGGCCTGATCTGGCTGTAGTGGAAAAGACATTACAGGAGAATCCGGATATCGCCCTGGTTCATACGACGCATAATGAGACCGGAACCGGCATTTTAAATCCGATCCGGGAGATCGGAGCGCTGGCCCACCAGTACGGTGCAGTTTTTACGGTTGACACTACCTCCACGTTAGCCATGCGCCCCATCGATATCGAGGCTGACAATATCGACTTCTGCATGGCCTCGGCGCAGAAAGGCCTGATGGCCATGACAGGGTTGTCTTTTGTGATCGGCAGCAGAAAAATCATCGAGGCATCGAAAGATTATCCGAAACGCTCCTACTACTGCAACCTCTATCTCCAGTATGATTTCTTTGAGAAAACCGGGGAAATGCACTTCACACCTCCGGTGCAGACTGTCTATGCGGCAGTTCAGGCATTAAAAGAGTACTGGGCCGAGGGTGAGGAAGCCAAATGGGCGAGGCACACCCGGATATTTGAAGCCATTCATGAAGGCCTTGACAAACTGGGCTTTCAGGATGTGATCAGGCGGGAATGGCAGGCAGGACTTGTGGTTTCCGTCTTGTATCCCGACGATCCGAACTGGGATTTTGAAAAGATCCACGACTTCTGCTATGAACGCGGCTTTACGATCTATCCGGGTAAGATCTCCACTGCCAATACTTTCAGACTCTGCGCTCTGGGCGCCATTGATGAACAGGATATTCGGGACTTTTTCCGCGTCTTCACAGGCGCACTCTCGGCATACCATGTGGCAATGCCGGTACACTACGATAAATAACAAAAATTTCTATAATAATGATGCTGCCTGCAGACTACTTCCTGCAGGCGGCGGAAAGGATATGGCAAACCGTTCTGCCATGCAGAATTGTCCTGCCAGCAGGATTACTACCATGAAAACTGTTTATATTTGCCTTTGTACCGATATCATCCACGAAGGCCATCTGAATATTGTAAATCAGGCGCACAAATACGGCAGCGTAATTGTCGGCGCACTGTGTGACGCGGCACTGATCCGCTATAATAAGTTTCCGACGATCTCTCTGGAGGAGAGAATAAAACTGTATGAAGGTCTCGATCACGTGGATCAGGTCGTTGTCCAGCATGATATCATGTACAGCGACATTATTGACAGGCTCCACCCCGACTATGTGGTACACGGCGACAACTGGAAACAGGGCCCGGAATCCGCAATCCGCGAAAATGTGCTGAAGCTCCTTTCCGATTATGGCGGGCAGCTCATCGAACCGGCTTATACTTACAATCCGGAAGTAAAAAAGATAGACAGACAGTTAAAGGAAAAGCTGGCCATGCCGGAGTACCGCCGCAGGAGGTTAAAACAACTGATAAAAATCCGTCCTGTTGTCAAGGCCCTCGAGGTCCACAGCGGTCTGACCGGCCTGATTGCCGAAAAGACCATCGTAGAACATCACGGGGAACTGGACCAGTTTGATGCCATGTGGATCAGCTCTCTGTGCGATTCCACGGCCAAGGGCAAACCCGATATTGAACTGGTCGATATGACATCCCGTTTTCGTACTATCGATGATGTCACCGAGGTGACCACCAAACCGATTATCTTTGACGGGGATACCGGCGGCCTGACGGAACACTTTGTCTATACGGTCAGGACGCTTGAGAAAATGGGAGTTTCCGCCGTTATTATCGAGGATAAGACGGGACTTAAAAAGAATTCCCTGTTTGGCACCGAAGTGGTCCAGACACAGGATTCCATAGAAAATTTCAGCGCAAAGATCGCCGCCGGAAAAAAGGCGCAGCTGACGGATGACTTTATGATCATTGCCAGAATTGAGAGTCTGATTTTAGAGCGTGGCATGGAAGATGCGCTGGAAAGAGCTTTTTCCTTTGTCAGGGCAGGACCCGACGGCATCATGATTCACAGCCGGAAAAAAGACCCCGGTGAGATACTGGAATTCTGTGACCGCTTCCGACAGGCTGATCCGGGCACCCCCTTAGTTGTCGTTCCTTCCAGTTTCAACACCATCACAGAGGAGGAACTGGCTGCACACGGCGTCAACATTGTCATCTATGCGAATCAGCTGACCAGAAGCGCCTTTCCCGCCATGCAGAAAACGGCGGAAGATATTTTACGGTACCACAGAGCGAAGGAAGTAGACGACAGATTAATGCCGATCAAACAGATCATCACGCTGATCGATGAATTATAAGAAAGGAACGAACCATCATGAAAGCAGAAAAACTGGCCGAAATCATCGGCTCCGATTTTTATACCGGCATCCCGGACTCACAGCTGAAAGCACTGTGCGACTATCTGATGGGAACTTACGGCATTGATCCGAAACACCATGTGATCGCCGCAAACGAAGGAAACTGTGCCTCTTTAGCTGCCGGCTATCATCTGGCAACCGGTAAAATTCCCGTCGTCTATCTGCAGAACAGCGGCGAAGGCAACATCATCAATCCGGCCGCATCCCTGTTAAGCGACAAAGTCTACGCTATTCCCATGGTGTTTATCGTAGGCTGGCGGGGCGAACCCGGCGTCCATGACGAACCGCAGCATATTTTTCAGGGAGAAGTGACCGTCAGGCTCCTGGAAGATATGGATATTCAGACTTTTATCATCGGAAAGGATACCACCGATGAGGAAGTCCAGGCTGCCATGACACAGTTCAGAGACATTTTAAAGGCCGGAAAGGATGTCGCGTTTGTTGTAAAAAAAGGCGCTCTCTCCACAGATGTAACGGTGAAATATCAGAATCCCTATCAGATGTTGCGCGAAGAGATCATAAGGCATATCGTCAAAGCATCCGGTGAGGATCCCGTCATCTGTACGACAGGAAAAGCCAGCAGAGAATTATTTGAGACAAGGGCTTCAGACGGCCAAAGTCACAGGTACGATTTTCTGACGGTAGGCTCCATGGGACACAGCAGCAGCATCGCTCTCGGCGTTGCGCTCAACAAACCCGATACAAAGATCTGGTGTATCGACGGTGACGGCGCTGTTCTGATGCATATGGGGGCCATGGCTGTGATCGGCGCATCTGCCCCGGAAAATATGGTTCATGTGGTAATCAATAACGAAGCCCATGAAACCGTGGGCGGCATGACCACTGTGGCAGGCTCTATCGACCTGCCTGCAATCGCAAAAGCCTGCGGTTATCCCCATGCCGTCTCTGTCGACAATTTTGAGGATCTGGACAGAGAGCTGACATGCGCAAAAGCTGAAAACAGACTTTGTCTGATCGAAGTAAAATGCTCTGTCGGCGCAAGGGCTGATCTGGGGCGTCCCACAACCACCGCCCTTCAAAACAAACAGAATTTTATGGACTATTTAAAGGAACTGTAAATCAGGAAATTATATTTTTCCATTTTTAGCAAATTTAAACTTTTTTGCCGGAATATGCATCTAATCAATAAGAATACGCCACATATTCTTTTTCCATGTAATATTTTGTCAAACATGCAATACTTTCTAATGACTGAAAAAAAGAAATGTGGTATACTAATTGTGAAATGATTGAAAAAGGAAGAGAGGTACAATTGCAATGAAAAAACGTAATGTTTTCCTGATTGCGGCACTTGCTGCGGCGCTGTGTCTTTCCGGCTGCGGTAAAGACAGTGAAGAGGCTTCCAGTGAGATTCAGGATATCACCGTTGAGGCAGAGGATATTCCGGCTCCGGATGGCACGGAAGAATCTTCCGAACCGGAGGAAGAAGTTTTTGTTGACGATGAAGAAGCCCCCGGCGAAGGTTATGTGAGAAGTTCTCTGACTAACCAGTGGGTAAAAGAGGAAATTGCTGATTCCAGGCCAATTGCCGTCATGATGCCGACCGACTCTGTGGCACAGCCGCAGTACGCTATCGGCAGCGCCGGCATTTTATACGAGATCATGGAAGAGGGTCAGATCTCCCGTCAGATGGCAATCATCGAAGGCTGGCAGGACATTGAAAAAATCGGCAACATCCGCAGTGTCCGTCATTATTATATTCCTGTTGGAATGGAGTGGGATTCCATTATTGTACACTTTGGCGGTCCGTTCTATTGTGATTCCTGGGTAGAACGTCCGGAAGTCAACAATATCACCGGAACACATACCGGCAACTCAAAGGCTTCCCCTGGATCCGAAGCATTTTTCCGTTCCAACGATAAAAAAGCGCCGCACAATGCCTATACATCCGGCGAAAAGCTGACAAGTGCCATTGAGAAACAGAACTATGATAAAAATCACAGAAGCCAGTACTGGGTTGCAGATCATTTTAAATTCACAAATGCTTCCCATCCCAATACGCTGGAAGATTACAGTGACGCTTCCAGAGCTGCAAAGATCGATTTAAGCGGTGTTTTTCCCGTTACATTGACTTCTCTGGAATACAATGAAGAGGAAGGCGTTTACTACAAAAACCTCCACAAAGCAAAACAGATCGACCAGCTCACCGGTGAGCAGCTGACTTTCTCCAATGTGATTATCCAGATGACAGATTCCAAGCCACTGGACGATCATGATTATCAGGATTTTTATATGAAAGACAGCGGAAAACCCGGTTACTTCTGTACTAAGGGCAAAATGATTCCGATCACCTGGACTAAGACTTCGGATTACGCTCCTACCAAATACTATGATATGGATGGAAACGAAATTGTTTTAAATACTGGTAAAACATACATCGCCGTTGCACAGTCGGGCACAAAACCGATATTTGAGTAAAAACTGCCACTGCGCATAAAAAAGCTGAGCAAATTCAATCGCTCAGCTTTTTTGATTTATAACATCATATATTTTATTAAATGAAAAACAGTTTCTCTTACTTTTTTAATCCCAGTCGGTTCACCGCCGAAAAAATCGCTCTGATAGACGCTCTTGTAATGTTTGAGCTTACACCCACCCCATAAGTCACATGCCCGGTATCGCCGTCCAGCAGATGGATATAAGCAGCCGCCTGGGAATTAGAACCACTCTGCAGAGCATGCTCTTCGTAATCCAAAACTTTAATATTGACAGAAAGCTCTTCCGCAAGTCCACGTCTGACCGCATCGATAGGTCCGTTTCCAACTGCATCAAAGCTGTGCTCTGCGCCATGGTCTGTATAAACTACTTTGACATGAGTATCAAATTCACTGTCAATCGTATCGCTCAGATCATCCACACGTAATTTGCGGAAATGAAGCGGCTCTTTCTGATTCAGGTATGCCACTCTGAAATTCTCCATCACCTGATCCGGAGAAACCTCTCCCTGCTTCTCGGAAATTTTCTGAATCACATCAGCAAATTCTCTCTGCATTCCCTTTGGAAGCTTAAACCCGAAATAAGTATCCATCACAAAGGCAACACCGCCTTTTCCTGACTGTGAGTTGATGCGCACGATCGGTTCGTACTCCCGTCCGATATCAGCAGGATCGATCGGGAGATAGGGCACCTGCCATATTTCACTTCCTCTTTCCTTCATCGCCTTAACGCCTTTATTGATCGCATCCTGATGAGAGCCCGAGAAAGCTGTAAATACCAGTTTTCCTGCATAAGGATGTCTCGGATGGATCGGTATTTTGCAGCAACGCTCATACAGTTCAATGATCTCTGTAATGTTCTCAATCTTCAGTTCCGGATCTACGCCCTGAGAAAACATGTTATAGGCAATATTCATAATGTCCACATTACCGGTCCGTTCACCATTCCCGAACAATGTGCCTTCCACGCGTTCCGCTCCTGCCAGCATTGCCAGCTCCGCACTTGCCACACCGGTTCCTCTGTCATTATGGGGATGTACACTCAGAATAATACTTTCCCTGTCTTTAAAATGTGTATTCATCCATTCTATCCGGTCTGCATAAACATTAGGTGTCGTCATTTCCACGGTAGAGGGCAGGTTGATGATCATCGGGTTCTCTTTCGTCGGCCCCCATGCTTCCTGTACCGCTGTACATACCTCCAGCGCATAATCCAGTTCCGTCCCGGTAAAACTCTCCGGGGAATACTCCAGTATAATCTTTCCGGGGAATTTCTCTGCCCGTTCCTTTACCATTTTTGTTCCGTTGACTGCAATTTCCGTGATCTGCTCCTTTTCCATACCAAACACTACATCACGCTGTAACGTAGAAGTAGAATTATAAATATGAAAAACCACTTCTTTACAGCCCTGAATCGATTCAAAAGTGCGATCAATCAGCTCCTCACGGCACTGTGTCAAAACCTGCACCCGAACATCATCTGGTATCAGTTTTCTGTCCACAAGCTGTCTTAAAAAATCATACTCGATCTGACTCGCTGCCGGAAAGCCGATCTCAATCTCCTTAAATCCCATCTTCACCAGATACTGGAACATCTCAATTTTCTCCGACACGATCATCGGATCGATCAACGCCTGATTTCCATCTCTCAGATCTACGGAACACCAGATCGGTGCTTTTTCAATCTCCCGGCCAGGCCATTTTCTTTCCGGATAGTCCACTACCGGGTTCTTTCTGTAACGTTTGTAATTCAACATTGTTTTCCCTCCTGATTTATATTTCCTGCCAAATGAAAATTCTTTTCTTCCTTAATCCGTTTCTGACTTTCCCCAATACACCCACATATAAAACCCGCGTACGCAAGTACACGGGTTTCAAAATAAACTGCTGTGTAAAATCCTGTTACTCCCCCAGGCCGCTCTCGATGGCTCCGACCAGCGCATGTAACGCCTCTTCCTCATCTTCCCCCTCGCAGGTCATAACAATTTCATCGCCACACTTTACACACGCTCCAAGTACACTAAGTACACTTTTTGCATTTGCCGTATTCTCACGAAATGTAAAAGTTATTAAAGATTTAAATTGCATTGCTTCCTTGCATAGGATGCCTGCCGGTCTTAGATGTAGCCCTGTAGGGTTTTTAATAACTACCTTCTGGCTTACCATGTAACTTACCTCCCAAATATATTTATGCTGTAAAAGCCATCCTTCTCCATGACTCCTGCAGTATATATCCCCTTTATTGATATGGCGAAAAGTTGCTTCGCCATATATAAACCTTCATAATTAATAGAAACTGTGTTTCTCGCTATGCTGCAATTTTTCATAAATTGCAACATTTTTTTTCATTATACCATTCAATTTCTATTCTAACAAGCTGAAAATGTATCTATATTTAAAACATGATATCCTGAATCAGATTCGCCAGTTTCTCCGCCTCCCTGCTGATCTGATCCTGATCTTTTCCCTCGATCATAACACGCACCAGGGGCTCTGTTCCGCTGGGTCTGATCAGCACCCTGCCTTCCCCGGCAAATTTCTTTTCCAGTTTCTCGATCGCCGAAGATATTTCCGGATACTCCATATAGTGCTCTTTCTTATGATTCGCCACTTTTGCATTTACCAGTGCCTGCGGCAGCACCTGCATAACAGAAGCCAGTTCCGAAAGCGGCTTCCCTGTCTCTACCATAACCTGCAGCAGGTGCAATGCACTGAGCAGTCCGTCTCCTGTCGTATTTTCATCCAAAAAGATGATATGCCCGGACTGTTCGCCGCCCAGACTTGCCCCGATCTCGCGCATCCTCTCCAGCACATACCTGTCGCCGACTTTTGTCGCCTCCATATGGATACCCTTCTCCTTTGCCATCAGTGTAAAGCCGAGATTGGACATCACCGTCACCACAATCGTATCTTTTTTCAATTTTCCCAGGTTCTTCATATGATTGCCGACGATAGCCATGATCTCGTCGCCTTCCACGATCTTTCCATTTTCATCCACTGCAAGCAGTCTGTCCGCATCCCCGTCAAATGCCAGTCCCAGATTTGCCTTTTCATATACTACACGGGCTTTCAGCTCGCCCATATGGGTAGATCCGCAGTTTGCGTTGATATTCGTACCATCCGGCATATTATGTATAGGCACTACGTTTGCCCCCAACTCTCTCAGTGCCTCCACCGAAGTATAGAAAGCTGCACCTTCCGCACAGTCCGCAACGATCTTCATCCCGGTCAGATCTACATTGACAGACTGTATCGCATGATTGATATATTCTTCTCTGGCATCAGTACGATATTTTATCTTTCCCACACCGGGTCCGATCGGAAACTTAATTCCCGCCATGTTATTTTTAATCACGGCCTCAATCTCATCCTCCAGTTCATCCGGCAGCTTATATCCATTACCATTGAAGAACTTGATTCCGTTAAACTCCACCGGATTGTGGGATGCTGATATCACAACTCCGGCGTCCACTTTATACTTTCTTGTCAGATAGGCCACTGCCGGCGTAGGGATCACCCCCACATAAATACAGTTTGCCCCTACAGAACAGGCCCCTGCCATCAAGGCATTCGCCAGCATATCGCCGGAAATTCTCGTATCACACCCCACCATGATCGTCGGCTTATGCTCTGTCTCCTTTGTCAGGACATAAGCTCCTGCCTGACCGAGCTGCATTGCAAGAAGTGGTGTCAGTTCCTCATTTGCCACACCTCTCACGCCATCTGTTCCAAATAATCTTCCCATTTCCTTACGTCCTTTCCACATTCAAATTTTTTCATAAAAAAGGATCTCTCCCCACTGTATACTCTTTGAATATTCTATTCTTCAGTGCTTTCCTCCGTTCCTTCTGAAACCACCAATATTGCCATAACCGGCCTTTCCAGTTCCGTATATTCCGGAATATTATACAGTAATGTCACTGAATAGCTGCCCGGCTGAAGCTCTCGGAGTCCCTGTTCCTGCATCCATGCCGTAACATCCAGCACGCCTGTCAGATCTTTTGCGCTGATACCATTCATAACGGAACGAATCCCGGTGACAGACACCGTATATTCTTCTTCCAGCCCTTCCAGTTCACAGTTCAGCCCTTCCGGTATATTGGCAATCTGCACATCTTCCGCCCTCAATGTATAACCGATCGTCGTTTCCCTTTCCACGCCTATCGTCACATTGACCGGCAGTGTTGTACTCTTATCCGCCAACAGTACATTTTCCGGAAGATAATCACACACATCAACAGTCATCGTTGTATCCTCCCGGGCCTCTGACAGATCAAAGGCCTCCTTCGGGATCACGATCTCATTCACATTTCCAAGAGCAGAACGCCTGCCTGCAATACGCACAGTTTCCATATCTCCTGTCACAAGACCGGTCAGTCCGTATCCTTCCGCCGGCTCTCCCTCTACCTCAAAGCGCAGCGGCACTTCCTTTGTAGACAGGATCTCTATAGTGATCATAACATTTTCCGGATTTTTTGTCAGGGTACTGCCCTCCACCTCATTCCCGTCCGCATCATAGAGACGTACCGGCACACTGGTCGTAATATCACTGGTAAATTCAGAGAGCGTACTCATATCAATATTGATATTCGCTGATTCTACACGGTCCACGATCGACTCTGCCCCTGCCACCCGGACAAGATTCTGGTCAGTAGACACATTTCCTACCACATATCCTTCCGGCGCCTCTCCTGTAATATTAGTCTTCAGCACCTTCTGGATATTTTTTCTGTTTTCAATACTGACGCGCACACTGTCTGAGCTGCCTCTGATATCACTGACCTTACTTCCCACCTTTGGAACAGAAAATTCTACCTGCAATATATTCAGGCTGTTTAACGTATTCATATCCGCTGTCGCCACAATATCTGACTTACTGATATTCTCCCCCACGGAACGGGGCGCATAGACAGTCACTCTGGGAATGACATCCGTATTGTCCAGTACTTCATAGATCATTCCCTGATTGGTGATTATGTCCGCATTTTTAATTGTCACCGGCACATCCAGATAGGTCCAGCGTACTACCGGATCATCAATATTTACAACAAGCAGCCAAAGCGCCACTGCAAGCAGGAAAGAAACGATCTTCAGTCCAAGATTTCTTGTCAGCCTCTTAGACCGTGTCTGTTTTTCTTTATTGTCCATTTTTTGCCCTTCCTTTCCAGATAATGTGCCTCTTCTCCTCCACCACTTTATCCTGAATTTCAGAAAGGTAGTCCCGCAGTTCATCTGCCGTCAGCCCTCTGTGAAGCTGTCCGCCGTAGGCCACGCTGATCTTTCCGGTCTCCTCTGAGACAATGACAGTCATGGAATCCGTCGCCTCTGAAATACCTACGCCGGCCCTGTGCCTCGTCCCCAGTTCTTTGCTCAACAGCATATTGTCTGAAAGCGGGAGATAACAGGTTGCAGATACGATCCTGTCTCCGCGCACTATAATCGCGCCGTCATGGAGCGGTGTATTGTGCTCAAAAATATTGATTAAAAGCTGACTGGATACAAGAGCATCCAGATCGATGCCTGTTTTCTCATAATCCGTCAGCCTCTGTTTATGTTCCACTACGATCAGTGCTCCTGTTTTCGCCCTGCCCATCTCCACACAGGCTTTTATGATCTCATTTACCGTCCTGTCGGAAAACCGTGCATTTACCGAAGCCTTTAACATATCCAGAGAAAACAGTCCCGCTATTATATTTTTCTGCCCCAGATTTTCCAGTGCTTTTCTAAGTTCCGGCTGCAAGATAACCACCACTGCAATAACAGCAAGAGATATCAGCCTTTCTGCTATCCATATGATCGTAGTCATCCCTGTAAAAAAAGCAACCAAAAGAAAAGCGCCGATCACCAGCACTCCCCGAAGAAGCGCCCACGCCCTGGTTTCTTTTACCCAGACAAGGATTGCATAGATCATAACCGTAATAATTATGATCTCCACAATATCCGTCCGCGTGACCGCACTGAATGAGGGTATATAAAGATTTTCCATATATCTGCTGATAGTAGCCGATAATTCATGCATTGCTTTATTCTTCCCTTTCTGCTTTTCCTACATTAAGATGCCTTATGGAGGAAGAAAGTTTGAAAGCAGATCTTAATGGCTTCTCTTCTTTTTCCTCTGCGTATTGATTTTCTTTACAGTTTTCTCAGGTTTGGAAAGTATTACTTTGGGAACTGCCTTGACATAATAGTAATATTCATCATCCTCAAACTGCACGGTTTCCGTTCTGCTATAGTCCATCTGGAACATAATAAATTCCACCACCAGCGCAATCCCCGCACTGACAAGGCTTCCTGCAATGATTCCCACCATAGACACGTCGGCATCCATGATCAGCGCCCCTGACAGCATTACCACCATCTGTGCAATCGTTCCGGCAATAATTGCGATTGTCCAGCTATGATCTATGGATAGGCGCCTGATCAGGTACACAATAATCACAGTCACTACAAACGCCACTATAACTGCCATCATTGTCCTGTTCTTCAGAAAACCGTCCACCACATATCGAAACCTTCCGGATATATCTTCGGCTTCCAGCGCGCTCAGTCCCGATACATTTCCGGATACATAACTTACCATATAGTATACCACTACGCCGCAGGCTACCGCCACTGCCGAAACAGGACTTGCAAGAAGCCCCGCACAGACAGGAATTACATATGGCATCTTCAGATAAAAACACATTGGCAAAAGTAATACTATTACTGCGTCTCCTGGCGAAAAACGAAAATACACCAGTGCCAGTATTAAAAACAGTACCAGTGCTACCAGGGCACATTCCATTGATAATGCGTAAAAATGAGCTGTAATAAAGCCTGCCGCACAGATGATCGTAAAATTCATCGGCAGAAAGGAACACATCAGTGCTACGATCAGCACAATGGACATACTGTTTAATCTCTCCATATAGCCGGTAGAAGAATTGATCATCATCAACGCTGCCAACGCAAGCAAAAATTTTCCTAACGGTTTCAAGTATACTTCATACCTTCCGACGAAGGTCTTCAGCGTTTCTTTTGCTAACAATAACTGGGTCATTGGATATCCTTTCAAGATTCTTCATGATACATGGCGCTTAATTTCCGCAATCCGCCATAATATTTTTTCAGATTCTTTTTTGCTTTTGCATAACGATATGCATATATCAGATAAGTGATCAATGCATATCCTATTACAAGGACCAGATAACGGGTGAGCAGTATACTCACATACTCGATCCAATCTGTCTGGTACAGATCTTTCATAAAACTTTCCAGATTATAAAAAACGTAGCCGGCATAACCGATTGCCGCAGCAATGGTAACGGAAATAACACTTTTTAACATCTGTGAGCCAAGATAATCTCCCCTGAAATAGCTTGCAATCGCTATATCCTTCTTCCCGCCGCAATCCTCATATGCCTGCAGTTGCGTCATCAGGATCACTCTCTCTTCATGAATCATATAACATTCTCCTCATAGAGATACATCGTTCCTTTATCTCTCCGTTCTCACAGAAAACGCATCTTCGCAGGATCCTTAGTATCCTTCTTCTTCACCGGTGCCTCCTTTGGTTTCTTCGGCAGTGCGGTATTTAAATTTTCTGTCATTTCATTTTTACATTTCTGGCAGAACCTTCCTGTAGGAATAGTTGCCCCACATTTCTCACAGGTAATCCCGGTCACACCATCACCGCTGAATTCCAGCCGCTCCTCACGCACCCACTGGCGCACCTGTTGAGGATCAACCTCACAGTTTTCCACCACATCATGGATCGTAACGCCCTTGTTATCCTGAACAAATTTCTTTACTTCCTGAAACTTTTCCTCCAATGCTTCTTTACAGGCAGGACAAACCGGAGCGCCGGCTACATAATTAAATAATTTCCCGCATTTCTTACAGTTTCGTACGTTCATAGTTTCCCTCCATTCCAGTTTTTCAAAATTACAGCAGCTCCTTTCCGATCGCCACCGTAATAAAATATACTTTTTCTACACCTGCTCTTTTCAGAGTTACAGCACAGGCATCTATCGTACTTCCGGTCGTATAAATATCATCAACAATAATCACTCTTTTTAATTTTACATCATTTCTATTTATTTTAAAAGCCCTTTTCAAATTATTTTGGCGTCCTGCATCGTCTAACAGCTTTTGAGGCAGCGTTTTTTTCACCCGTCCAAGAAGACTTCTCTCCACCGGAATCCCAGTTCTCTTCCCAATTTCCCCTGCAAGCACTTCCGCCTGATTATAGCCCCTCTCCCGTCTTCTTGTAAAATGGATCGGCACCGGTACAAGCGCATCCGGCCTCCACGCACGAATGGTCCCTCCAAGCTCCCTCACGATCTGTTCTCCATAGAAACTGGCATACTCCTGCCGCCCTGCATACTTAAAGCGATAAATGGATGCCGCCACAGACTGATACAGAAAAAGGCTTCTTCCCTGCTCAAAACTATGTACGGCCATGCGGCATCCCCGGCAGTATTCCTCTGTCTCGTTTTCGATATGCTTGCCGCATTTCAGACACCTGGGAGGTTTTATCCGGACAGGCTTTACTTTGCAGCCCGGACAGATCAACTCCGGAAAAGGTGCCGGCTTATCACAGATCGGACATCTTGCCGGAAACACCAGATCCAGACATCTTCTCCATGTTATTTCTGCTTTTTTCCAATATTCAGTTTTTATGTTCATAGACGCCTTTCCCTCTCCGGGCATCCGATTTCTGATTACTTTATATAAATACCGCTTCGCTTATTCGTTGGGCAAGAGATGTATACCGACAGTTCTCCCCTGTATTATCGATCATCTCCTGCAAAGTTTTTGAAGACCCCAGGATCGTAACACAGTCCTTTGCCCTCGTCACCGCCGTGTACAGCAGATTTCTGTTAAAAAGTAATCTGGGTCCGGTGAGAACAGGCAAAACCACCGCCGGATATTCCGAGCCCTGAGACTTGTGGATCGTCACTGCATAGGCTAATTCCAGCTCTTCCACGCCGGCAAAGGGATAGATCACCCGTCTGTGCTCATCAAATTCCACCACCAGAGTAGAAGAAAATTCGTTGATCTCCCGGATGATCCCCATATCTCCGTTAAACACACCAATTCCTTTGTCAACAGGAATATTGTATTTCGATACAATCTCCCACTCCAGCTGGTAATTATTTTTAATCTGCATGACCTTGTCTCCCACCCGAAACAGATCATCCTGCCCTGTTCTGTATTCCTTTTTATCCGGTGCCGGCGGATTCAAATACCGCTGTAAAATCCGGTTTAAAGCTTCCACACCCAGACTTCCCTTCCTCATTGGTGTCAGTACCTGAATATCCATCGGCGACGCCTGAACATAGCGCGGAAGCATATCCTGTACCAGCTGCACAATATGTTTGTATATAACATTTACGTCACTTCTCTCCAGAAAGAAAAAATCTCTGCTCTTATTATTCAGGGAAATACTCTTTCCCTCGTTAATCAGATGGGCATTAACTACAATGTCACTTTCTCCTGCCTGCCGGAATATCTTTTTTAATATAATTGTCGGAAAGGCTCTGCTTTCGATCAGATCCCGCAGAATCTGCCCCGGCCCCACACTGGGCAGCTGATCCACATCTCCCATCATGACCAGTCTTGTTCCAGCCACGATCGCCTTTAGCAGCGCCTGCAGCAAAAACAGATCTACCATGGACATCTCATCTACAATGACCACATCTGCCTCCAGAGGATTGCCCGCATTCCGCTCAAATCTAGCTCTGCTTTCGATATTGTCTTCCGAAATACCGCCATTTAACTCCAACAGCCGATGAATCGTTCTTGCCTCATAACCGGTTGCCTCAGTCATTCGTTTTGCCGCCCGTCCCGTGGGCGCTGCCAGCAAGATATCCATCCCCTCACTCTCAAAGTATTGTATCATTGTATTGATCGTTGTGGTTTTCCCGGTACCAGGGCCCCCGGATAAGATCAGTACGCCATGCCGAAGGCTCTCCAACACCGCCTGACGCTGCAGTTCATCCAGCACTATCCCCTGTTTCTGCTCCAGTTCTCTGATTTTTTTCAGCTGGCGATTTTCTTTTGCAGAAGCAGCCTGCCCCTCCGCCTCCATCACTTTATTTAAATCGATCAGCATCCTCGCACAGTTCATCTCCGCATAATAAAATGATGCCGCATATACCAGTTCCGTATCTTCCGCATTTTTCAGAATAATCTTCTGATCCATTGCCAGATTTTCCAGTTGTCCCTCCAGAGCTCCCCCAGGCACGCCTAAAAGTTCCACTGCTCTTTCCAGAATCACTTTCCTGGGCAGATACGAATGCCCCTCTCCCGAAGCCATCTGCAGTACATAAAGCAGGCCGCTCCTGACCCTGTATTCCGAATCCACGCGAATGCCCGCTTTCACTGCGATCTCATCCGCCCGTTTAAAACCTATCCCGTTTATATCCTCCGCCAGTTTATAGGGATTTTCCCGCAGCACGCCGTAAAGTCCCATGCCATAAGTATCATATATTTTCGCCGCCAATGTTCCGGAGATACCATACTTCTGTAAAAAAATCATGGCATCCCGCAGATCCTTTTTCCCCTCGATCTGCATACCGATCTCTCTGGCTATTCTTTCCGAAATGCCCCTCACTTCGGCAAGCCGCTCCGGTTCTTCCTCCATAATGCGGAAAGTATCTGTCCCAAATTTTTTTACGATGCGGGACGCCAGCGATGGACCGATCCCTTTCACCGCGCCCGAGCGCAGATAGCGCTCCATACTGACAGGATCCTCCGGCTGCGTCACATGAAAGGCGGAGGCTTTAAACTGCCTGCCATACAATGCATGTTCTGTATAAACTCCCTGCGCTTCCAGGCACTCCCCTTCGTCCACTCCCCGGAACATTCCCACGCAGGTCACTTCCTCCCCTTCCGCCGTCAGCACAAGTACAGTATAACCATTCGCTTCATTTCGATAAATAATATGTTCTACATAACCTTTGATCGTCTCCAAGGTTCCTTTTTTTCTCCCATCAGTCAGACAGCCGGGCATCCATGATTCCCGGCTGTTTTGTTATCATTTATATAATAGCGCCGCCTGACAGCAACACACTTTATACATTGTCACGATTTCCCATATCAACCCGGTTCAGTCCGGCAGTTCGGATACATCGATCGTATTGCGCTTCATGGATTCATATAACTGCTGCGCCAGTCCCAGATTGGATTCTTCGGTTATCTTTTCAGCAAACTTCTGTACCATGCCATCTTTCATCAGATCTTTGCTGGTTGACATGGCATTGGAAGTACTTTCGTTCATACCAAACAGATCCACTGTCTTGAATACTTCTTTTAAGGTCATTTCTACAAAGTATTCCTCGAACTGTTTGCAGGCATTCATGAGCTCTTCGTCCGTAGCATTGGCGTAATCCATATTTTTGATTCGATCCATCTTTGCAGCCGCCGAAGACTGTTTCACATAATTTGTATAATCCGTATTTAAACCATTGATATCCATATGCTACCTCTTACTGTCTGAGCTGATTCGCCTGCTGCATCATCTGGTCCGATGCGGTGATCGCCTTGGAATTCAGTTCATAGGCTCTCTGTGCCACGATCAGATTTACCATCTCATCTACTACCTGCACATTGGAGTTCTCCAGATAATTCTGCAGAAAACGGCTCTTCTTTACCTGATTATTTGTAGCCTCATTGATGGCGGGACCACTTGCGTCAGACACGGAATAAAGGCTGTCGCCCTCCTTATCCAGACCTGTGGGATTGCTGAACTGGAATGCACCGATCGCTCTGCCGATAGGTGTCGGATTATTATTGGCATTCGGGTAGCAGATCTGTCCGCTGGAGTCTATTGTGATCCGGTTCGTAATATAATTTGTCCCCAGTTCAATGGGTCTTCCCTGAGAATCCAGTACCTTTAATCCATCCGAATTCGTCAGCGTCACACCACCGCCACTGTTGATCGCCCAGATAAAACTTCCGTTTCTCGTGTAATAAGTTTCCCCGTCTTCGCCTCTCACTGCGAAAAAACCTTCACCTTCAATAGCAAAATCCGTATCACTGGTGGACTCTATCAGATTGCCCTGTTTAAACCTGCTGGTGATCGCCGCATTCCGGACACCAAGGCCGACCTGTGCACCGACAGGCTTTGTCTCCCCGTTCCCCGAGGTGGTTTCCGTCTGAAGATTCTGATATAACAGGGACTTAAACTGGTTTACCTGCGTCTTATAGCCGGTAGTGTTCACATTCGCCAGATTGTTTGCAATCGTATCAACATTCGTCTGCTGAGCAATCATTCCCGTTGCCGCAGACCATAAGCTTCGTACCATTATGTATTCCTCCCATATCTGCCGCGCATCAAAACCTCCCTGTCACATGATATGTCATGTGGCATTGTTATAAGAGCGCAGTCATTATCATGACATTATATGCCTACGATATGTATCGACACAATTTATACTTTTCTTAACCCCTCCGTACCATATAGATTCTCTTTTCAGATCTTCTTTTTATGGTATTCCACGGCCTGTCAGTTTTTTAAAGTTTTCCGATCTGATTTGCCGCGATCTGCAGGGTATCGTTATGGGCCTGAATAACTTTCTGGTTCGTCTCATAAGCCCTTGTGGTAGCAATCATCTGTACCATCTCGTAGACCGTCTGCACATTAGCGGCCTCCAGATATCCCTGACGGACTTCCGCCGCGGCCGGCCTCTGCGCAGCTCCTTCCACCGGCTGATACAGATTTTCACCAAACTTTTCCAGGTAGTCGTAGTTTTCAAAATCTGTGATCTGCAGCTGCCCCCGCAATACACCGTCCTGATAGATCCGTCCGCCTCTGTCGATCTGCGTTTCCGTTGCAGTCGTGGACAGCTGAATATGCTGTCCATTCGTTCCTACCACAAAGTCACCATCCTGAGTGACCAGATAGCCCTCCTTTGTCATATTGAAGTTACCGTCTCTTGTATAGAGAGTATAACTCTCTCCCGCCTTATTCGTAAAATCAATGGTAAAGAACCCCTCTGCCGTCAACGCCATATCAAACGTGTTATCTGTAACCTTCAGAGGCCCCTGGCCGTAATCCGTATACACTTCGCCGATCTTCACACCCAGGTTCATGCTGCCGATATGAGCCGCATCCACGCCCGGAGTAGAGGAATCTTTAATACGATATGCCAGCAGACTGTCAAAAGACTGGCTGGTCACCCCTTCCTTTTTAAATCCTGTTGTATCTGAATTTGCCAGATTATTTGTCAGAATATCCATTCTGCGCTGCTCATTCCGCATTCCTGTATAAGCTGTATATAATCCCTTTACCATATGCCTGCCGTACCTTCCTGATTCAGTATTATTTTCTGTTCCTGTTAACCTTCTATCAATCTTCCCTGTATCCCGCCAGAAATTCCACATAGCGGCCCGTGCCGATCGCCACCGCTGTCATCGGATCTTCCGCCGTCATGGTATTGATGCCGGTCTTATCATAGATCAGTTCCTCCAGTCCCCGCAGAAGACTGCCACCCCCTGTCAGGACAATTCCCCTGTCTGCAATATCCGCAGCAAGCTCAGGCGGCGTTTTCTCTAATACGCTGTGGATCGCCTCCACGATCTGGGACGTGGTTTCCTTCAAAGCCTCCTCCGTTTCTTCTGAGGAGACTCTGATCGTATTCGGCAGTCCGGATACAAGATTCCTGCCTCGTACATCCATATAGTCCGGTTCCGGTCTGTGAAATGCGGAACCAATCCGGATCTTGATATCCTCCGCCGTCCTTTCACCGATCAGAAGATTATGCTTCTTCCTCATATATCGAACAATCGCCTCATCAAAGTCATCCCCGGCTATTTTGATGGAAGCACTTACTACCGTACCCCCCAGGGAAATCACCGCCACATCGGAAGTACCGCCGCCGATATCCACAATCATATTCCCACAGGGCTTTGAGATATCGATGCCTGCACCGATGGCCGCAGCAATCGGTTCCTCAATAACCGAAACCTCCCTTGCCCCGGCCTGATAGGTTGCATCCTCCACTGCTTTTTTCTCCACCTCGGTCACACCACTGGGTACACAGACTGCGATCCGCGGCTTCCTGATACTCCTCTTCCCCAGTGCTTTCTGAATAAAATATTTCATCATTTTCTCTGTGACGGTATAATCGGAAATAACACCCTGGCGCAGGGGTCTCACCGCCACAATATTTCCCGGCGTTCTTCCAAGCATCAGCCGGGCATCTTCGCCGATGGCTTTGATTTTGTTTGTATCTCTGTCAAAGGCTACAACAGAGGGCTCTTTTAACACAACTCCCTTCCCTCTGATATAAACAAGAATACTGGCTGTTCCCAAATCGATTCCTATATCCGTGTACTGCATTCACTTAACCCCTTTCTATGGCTTTACTCTATTTCATCGCACCCGTTAAGCGTTATTCTCTACTTTTACTTTTTCCAATTAGCACATATTTAAACATAAACCGGCACAATCTCAAACATACAAAGCCATTATAAACCACATGAAAGGATTTTCAAAGACATTTCTTTAAATTTTTATAAAAAGGGACGCAAAATAAGATAAATTTCTCATTTTGCGTCCATGCTTTTTTGATCTCCTTATTATTTAAAACAATTTCCTCTACTGCAGTCCGTCAAAAGCGCCCTTTCGCCCCCAAAGAAATACATAGGTTCTGAACTGATCCGTATCCACCGTTATTGTACTTTCATTAAAGTCAATATCCTTCAGGATCGAAACGCTGCCATCCATATTCAGAACTGCCACCGCATAATCTGCATACGCCGGGAAGCTGTACGGTACCGTCATTGTGATACGCTGCTTTCCGTTTGTACTGTTGATGCGCTCGCCAGCACCGGTTTTTAATTCCATTTCGTAGTAATCATATCCCTGTGTATCTTCTTTTTTGTCATCCTCTTCCTTCTTCGGCAGAGGGGCTGTCTTATTTTCTGCCTTCGTCTGTTTGATTGCATTATCCAGCGAATTCTTTGCACTGGCGCCGGGTATCGTCTTATTCAATTCAAGATAATCTACCTTTTTGCCGCCGGCTGCCGCCCTTACTGCTCCCACATCCGTAAGTATCCCCAGTGAATACACATCCGCAGACCGGGATTCTGCCTTGATCGTACTGCCAATCTTTTTCACGTAGACAGGTGTCTCCAGTTTGTCTAACGCATTAGGATTTGCCACCCTGTAAGCATCAAATGTACCTGCCGGTGCAGAAACGATCATAAATGTATCAAAATAATCACTGTCCACAGTTACCGTATCCGGTGTCAGATCCAGATCGCCCAGCACTTCCATAACGCCGTCTTTCTTAATACTGATCACCCCATAATCCTTTGACAGATCACTGCCCTCCGGGAGCACAATACATACTCTGATCCTGCCGTTTGTCTCCGGTATGTCCTCTGTCCAGCCGCCCTTTCCTATATACATTTCCAGATCCATATCCAGCGTTTTTACCTCGCTGGCCCCCAGAGATGCCGCCATGCTGGTAAGCGATCTCTTCGCCACAGGCCCACATCCGCTGTCCGTCACATTCAAACGCACACCGACGCCCTCTTCCAGCAATGCCCAGCTCAAACGCGCATACAGCTTCACGGTCTCCTGAGGTGTCTGTATGTTTACGCCTGGAATACCGGTCGCCTGGTTATTGGTATAAACTCCTGCCCCTTTCACCGCAGCCTTTGTCTGAAGTTCTGCTGAAGGCGCCGCCAAAATGCACACTGCCATCGCTGTTGATAATATAGTTGCTATTACTGTTTTTAATCTCATATATACCTCCTATTGGAAAATCAAGCATTTTTAAACTATATCTGTTAGTAGAATACCAAATTCGTCTCACAATTTCAAGCAAAACAGAAATTGTTCAAAAATTTTTAAGAATTTCCTCTGTTTTTTTCCAACATTTTCCTGATATAGCGTCCTGTATGAGATCCTGTGTTCTGTGCCACTTCCTCCGGCGTTCCCAACGCGATGATCTGACCACCGCCATCTCCTCCTTCAGGTCCGATGTCAATAATATAATCTGCAGTTTTGATCACATCCAGATTATGCTCTATCACCACAACAGTATTTCCGCCTTCGGTCAGTCTCCGCAAAATTTCCACCAACTTATGCACATCTGCAAAATGAAGCCCGGTGGTAGGCTCATCCAGAATATAGATGGTCCGTCCCGTACTCTTTCTCGAGAGCTCCGTAGCCAGCTTTACACGCTGCGCCTCTCCACCGGAAAGCTCTGTGGATGGCTGCCCCAGTTTAATATAGGAAAGTCCTACATCGTACAGTGTCTCGATCTTTCTGCGGATTGATGGAACATTCTCAAAGAATCCCAACGCCTCCTCCACTGTCATATCCAATACGTCAAATATGCTCTTTCCTTTATATTTCACATCCAGAGTCTCCCTGTTGTACCGCCTGCCGCCGCAGACTTCGCAGGGCACATATACATCCGGCAGGAAGTGCATCTCTATCTTGATGATTCCATCCCCAGAGCAGGCCTCGCACCGGCCTCCCTTCACATTAAAACTGAATCTTCCCTTCTTATACCCTTTCGCCTTCGCGTCCGGCGTCGCTGCAAACAGATCCCGGATCATGTCAAAAACCCCGGTATATGTCGCAGGATTTGACCTGGGTGTCCGTCCGATTGGCGACTGATCAATACTGATCACTTTGTCCAGCTGTTCCAATCCCAGAATATCGTCATGAGCACCCGCAATGGTTCTCGCTCTGTTTAAGCTCTTTGCCAGATGTTTATACAGTATCTCATTGACAAGAGAGCTTTTCCCAGAACCTGACACGCCTGTCACACAGGTCATAATTCCCAGCGGAATCTTCACATCAATATTTTTCAGATTGTTTTCTCTTGCTCCCTTCACCGTCAGAAATCCCGTTGGGGCTTTCCTTGTTTCCGGCACCGGTATCTGTATTTTTCCGCTGAGATACTGGCCGGTAACGGATTCCTCCACCTGACAGATCTCTTCTGCCGTTCCCTGGGCTATGACCTCACCCCCGTGGGAACCTGCCCCGGGCCCGATATCGATGATGTGATCCGCAGCCCACATCGTATCTTCGTCATGTTCCACCACAAGCAGCGTATTTCCCATATCTTTTAAATTTTTCAGCGTTTTTATCAGCTTGTCATTATCCCGCTGATGCAATCCGATACTGGGCTCATCCAGAATATAGCAGACCCCTACCAACCCGGAACCGATCTGGGTTGCCAGTCTGATTCGCTGTGCTTCTCCGCCGGAAAGCGTGGCCGTAGCTCTTGTGAGCGACAGATAATTTAACCCTACATCATTTAAAAAGCCCACTCTGGCCTTAATCTCCTTCAGAATCTGTTTTCCGATCAGCTCCTGCTGCTTTGTCAGCTTCATTTCCTGAAGAAAGGCCTTCAGATCCCAAAGTGACATTGCTGTCAGTTCATGGATATTCTTATCACATACCGTAACAGCAAGCGATTCCCGTTTCAGTCTCCTGCCGCCGCACAATTTACAGGGCGTCACCTGCATATATTCTTCATATTCCGCCTTCATAGTCTCTGAGTAGGTCTCCCGGTAACGCTGCTCCACATTTTTCAGAAGCCCGGTGAATGCCACCGGATAGACCCCCTCGCCCCGCTGCCCTTTATAATATACCTTCACTTCTTTTCCATTTGTACCATATACTATGATATCCCTGATTTCCGATGGCAGCTCTTTCCAGGGTGTATCCAGACTGAAATGATACTCCCCGGCCAACGCCTCCAACAACGCATGAGTAAAACTGCCGTTATCCTTGCTGGACTGCCAGCCCATCACCTGGATCGCCCCGCCGTTTAAACTCAATGTCTCATCCGGTATCATCAGTCTGGCATCAAACTCCATCTTATAACCAAGGCCAAAGCAGTCCGGACAGGCGCCGAAAGGATTATTAAAGGAAAAACTTCTCGGCTCGATCTCGCTGATGCTGATCTCACAGTCTGGGCAGGCAAAACTCTGACTGAAGGTCAGGCTCTCCCCGCCTATCACATCTACGATAGCTAACCCGTTTGCCAGTTCCAGCACATTTTCCAGAGAATCCGTCAGTCTTCTCTCTATTCCCTCCTTTATGACCAGCCTGTCCACCACGATCTCAATGGAATGCTTGATATTCTTTTCCAGCCTTATTTCCTCCGACAGGTCATACAGGTTCCCATCGATCCGCACGCGTACATATCCGCTCCTGCGGGCGCGCTCCAATACTTTTTCATGTTGTCCCTTCCTGCCCCGCACTACCGGCGCAAGAAGCTGGATCCTCGTTCCCTCTTCCATGTGCAGAATATAATCCACCATCTCATCCACAGTAGTCTTCTGAATTTCCCTGCCGCATTTGGGACAATGGGGAATACCGATCCTGGCATAGAGAAGCCTGAAATAATCATAGATCTCTGTCACTGTCCCCACCGTGGAACGTGGGTTTCTATTCGTGGATTTCTGGTCAATGGAAATAGCCGGGGAGAGCCCTTCTATTTTTTCCACATTGGGCTTCTCCATCTGCCCCAGAAACTGCCTCGCATAGGAAGACAAAGACTCCATGTAGCGCCGCTGTCCTTCCGCATATATAGTATCGAAGGCTAGGGATGACTTTCCTGAACCTGACAGTCCTGTCAAAACCACAAATTCATTTCGCGGCACATCCACATCGATTCCTTTTAAATTGTGCTCATTGGCTCCGCGGATCTTAATATATTCTTTGGGACGCATCTTTTTCGCTTCTTCCATCTTCCAACTCTCCATTTAATGTATGATCTTTTTCTCCGTATTTCCCTTTCCAGAGCCACTTCCGTAAAGGGTTGTTCGGCTCACTCTCTGTCATTTAATATTTTCTTCAGTTCCAGCATCTTATCACGCAGATCCGCCGCTGTCTCAAAGTCCAGATCCGCCGCCGCTTTTTTCATCTTCTTCTGCACTTCCGCAATCAGTTTTTCCAGTTCCTTCAGATCCATGGATTCAGGATCCTTCTCAAACCGCACCTCTTCTTTCGCCACGGCCTTCGATATACTGATCAGGTCACGCACCGCTTTTTTGATCGTCTGTGGCGTAATACCGTGTTCTTCATTGTAGGCCTGCTGCAGCTTTCTACGCCTATCCGTCTCATCCAGAGCCGCCCGCATGGAATCCGTGATCATATCCGCATACATTATCACATGGCCGTCCGCATTCCTGGCAGCACGTCCGATGGTCTGGATCAGAGAAGTCTCCGAACGTAAGAAGCCTTCCTTATCTGCATCCAGAATAGCCACAAGAGAGATCTCGGGAATATCCAGGCCCTCTCTGAGCAGGTTGATCCCCACCAGCACATCGAACACATCGAGACGCATATCCCGGATGATCTCCGCCCGCTCCAGCGTATCGATATCGGAGTGGAGATACTTCACACGGATCCCCACTTCCTTCATATAGTCTGTCAGGTCTTCCGCCATCCGCTTTGTCAGAGTCGTCACAAGCACCTTGTTTTTCTTCTCCGTCTCCTTTCGGATCTCAGAGATCAGATCATCGATCTGCCCTTCCACCGGGCGCACCGACACCTCCGGATCTAACAGCCCCGTAGGGCGGATGATCTGCTCCACCCGCATCAGTTCATGTTCCGCCTCATATTTGGAAGGCGTCGCCGACACAAACATCATCTGATCGATATGGGATTCAAACTCCTCAAAGTTTAATGGTCTGTTATCCAGTGCAGAAGGCAGCCGAAACCCGTATTCCACCAGCGTATTCTTTCTGGAGCGGTCTCCCGCATACATGCCCCCGATCTGCGGAATCGTCATATGGGATTCATCTATGATGATCAGAAAATCATCCTCAAAGTAGTCCATCAAGGTGAACGGCGTGGCGCCGGGTTCCAGTCCGTTTAACGGCCTCGAATAGTTTTCTATGCCGGAGCAGAATCCCGTCTCCCGCAGCATCTCAATGTCAAAGTTCGTCCGCTCAGAAATCCTCTGCGCCTCCAACAGTTTATCCTCGCCCTTAAAGAAGCGAATGCGCTCTTCCAGCTCTTTCTCAATCTCCACACAGGCCTTGTTGATCTTCTCCTGGGCCACCACATAGTGGGAGGCCGGAAAGATCATAATATGGTTCAGTTCCGCATGGGGGGCTCCGGTCAGAGAGTCCACCTCCATGATCCGGTCTATCTCATCCCCGAAAAACTCCACCCGGATCAGATAATCGCCACCCTGGGCCGGGTACACTTCGATCGTATCCCCCCGCACCCGGAAGGTACCCCGCTCCACATCCATATCGTTCCGGTTGTACTGGATCGCGATCAGCTCTTTCAGGACTTCATCCCGATCCTTCTGCTGTCCCGGTCTCAGAGACACGATCAGCTCCTTATACTCGTCCGGGCTGCCCAGTCCGTAGATGCAGGATACGCTGGCCACCACGATCACATCCCGCCGCTCGGAAAGAGAAGCCGTGGCGGAAAGCCGCAGCTTGTCGATCTCTTCATTGATGGAGGAGTCCTTTGCGATATAGGTGTCCGTGGATGGGACGTAGGCCTCGGGCTGGTAGTAGTCGTAGTAGGACACAAAATATTCTACCGCGTTACTCGGAAAATACTCTTTGAACTCACCATAGAGCTGTGCCGCTAATGTCTTATTGTGCGCTATTACCAAAGTCGGCTTGTTAAGCTGAGCGATCACATTCGCCATGGTAAAGGTCTTGCCGGAACCCGTAACCCCCAATAAAGTCTGGAATTGATTGCCTTCTTTAAACCCATTGACCAGGGCTTCTATGGCCTGGGGCTGGTCGCCGGTGGGCTTGTATTCCGAGTGAAGTTGAAAAATTTTTTGTTCGATGAACGTTTTTTGTTCGATGAACGTTTTTTGTTCATTTTGCACGAAAAGCCACCTCCATAAATTCAATGCGAATGCCTCATTCGCATAGTAAAAAAGGATGCGTATAAGGCAAAAATTCGTCGTGGAGCATTTTATTTTCGTCGTGGCTTTTACTCAAATCAGGGAAAAACAGGCCCACGACGCATTCCGTTCACAATTTGCTGTTTTTGCAACTCAGTACATCTCCGTAATTCCATACGGACGGGACAGCGCTAAAAAGCTTTTTTATCTTACCACAAATCGTTAAATTTGTATAGATGCAAAATCGAACTTTTGTTCCTCTTCCTTTCTATCACACTGCATCCGCTATGATACCTCTATTATCCGCATAAACATCCATTGTTATGATTTCTTTGGCATGTCCCATGAGCTTTGATACTGCCTTTGGATTAAAAGACTCTTTTAACAGAAGCGTACAGTATGTGCTGCGTAAATCATGCCAGCGGATATCCGGTAAACCATTTCGGCAAGAAGCTGCTTATAATATCTGCGATAAAACCCTTTACTCCTTGCTCTGCCATAGGTAGAACAACAGATATAATCCAGATCCTGAAACTCTTCCGTTCTGCGGTTCCTGTTTTTCTCATACACCTGCCGTTCCTTTAAGATCGCCTTAAAGACATAATCAGGAATCGGAGTCTCTCTGTAACTGGATTTTGTCTTTAATCCCACTTCCTGTTTCGTAAAAGTTTTCGGGGCAAAGTCCTCTTTTACTGCATTATGTACTCTCCCCAGCTGGCGTTCCACTTTTAAGGTATGGTTGATATAATCTACGTCAGAATATTTTACGCCATTGATTTCGGATCTGCGGAGCCCCATAAAAACATTGAACATCACCTGCATGTAGATTGGGGTATCTTTGCTCTTTACCAGCAGGACCTGGATCTGCTCCATGGCCAGTGTTTTCTGGGTATCAATATTCCGGCTTCTGAATCCTGATCTCTGCTGCGGCTTTTCTGCTTTGGGAAGCCCTATCCCGTCTACCAGACTGTTTGGAATCACTTTGATCGTTACCGCATAACGAAAAGAGACATTCATGATTGTTTTTACCTGCTCTGCCAATATGGCAGCATACATATGTCCCAATCCATGAACAATTATGTGGGGCGGGCCATTTCTGAAACATCATTTCGACAAAGCGCTGTTCATTGCTGCAGTTGAGCGGGGCAGGCCGTTTTCCTGGCACAAAATATAATCACGGTCAAAATATTGTTCACCGTACTGCAGCTTATTTGCATCAACCAAAGTTCTCCTTCTTTCGATTTCCTTCGCAACAGCCTCCGGTATCCGTAACCGCCTGTAACTGTTATCCGTCTTTGGCAGTTTTTCTATAACCTCATACGTTTCAATTTTGCTTTCACCCTTTGGAATAACAGGATTGGACGTAATCTGCCTTTGAATATAGATTGTCCTGTTTTCAGCATCAAAATCTCCAAACTTCAAACCTGATATCTCACCCTTTCTAAGTCCGCAGAACAGTCCGAGAAGGTTCTCCAGATACCATCCACTATTGTAAGCAGCCTTCAAAATTCTTTTCACATTTTCTTTGTTTAAAATAAAGATTGTTGGCTTTTTTCTCGGATACGGCTTTGTCGCAGGTATCGGGTTCCTCTTGATATATTCCTGTATGACGGCCTCTTTCATTGCCATATTCAAGAACTCTCTGGACTTATTGCCGGCGGACTCGCATGCCTTTGATACAACGCTCAACAGGGAATCAGAATACTCCTCATTGGCATATCGCAATTTTATATCCTGCTGCATATTCGGAAGAATCAAATCATACAGCACATAAGCACCTACCATACGAGTTGTATTCTCAATCCTCTGTGAAAATACTACTGCTGTGGATACCGCACCGCCGTCCAGATGATCGTCAGCGGGCTTATCGCTCTGCAGCCTCAGGCAGGAGGTGAACCGGATGAGCAATGAGAGCACTGCATCCGCAAACATGCCGGAGCTTCCAAGGGAGATCCATGAGCCGGTGCTGACACACCACATGGAGGTAGAGGAATATCTAAAACAGGAGCTTACACTCTCCTATGTAGATCTGGATGGCTCCCACGAGCTGCAAACCTGCTATGGCGACATCTTAAAGACCATCAACGCCCTTATGGACTACACCCGTATGCTGGATCTGGTGTGCGAACAGTGGCACCTGACCGGCTTCCACAAAGCCACCTATGAGTACCAGGCCGGAAAATTAAGGGAGATTGCGGAGAAGTTCCAGACGGCCATTGGTTACGATTATCACGCGGCCGTGGAAAAATGCCGCAAAAAACGGGCAAAAAAGTCATGCTCAGATGATGTGGGAGAGGATGCCCTGACGCTTACGGTCCACCGTCAGCAGAAAGCTGCGGAGAAAAAAGCGGAAGAAACGAAAACAGAGCCATTGGAGCCTGCGGAGACAGATAGAAGTTCCCTGTCCCTGGGGGAAGATGCTCTATCGCTCTGAGCGGACGATTTTTAGAGATAATTATATTTTACAGGATTGGAGAGAAAAATGCAAAGCCATTGAATACCCGGCCACGGGCATACAGCGGCTCTGCACAGATACAAAAGCCAAAAGAAAAGCCAGCAGTTCAGAATGGTATCTGTTCCGCTGGCTTTTGTATCATGCCTATTGGTTGTTGTGTTATAAGTTTCAGCTTGATGGTACCTGTATTTATAATTCCCCTTGTTTGTCTTTTCTTGGCTGTCTAATTATTCATAATAATCTAACTGGGGAAAGTTATTAGGGAAAAAGTAAAACTCCGTCCCCAATTCCCCAATCTGCCGAAACGCCGGGGATACCTGCCCTGTTGGGCTGTGGCTTATGGGCAATTTGCGTCCTATAACTGCTCCAGTTTCTCCAAAAACGCCCTATAAAATTCTCCCTCTTTGATGCGGGCCTGCTGAACCTCTATGCTTCTGGGCGTATATACCCTTGGATGCTCCAAATCGTACAGCGCCTCTTTGGTTGCCTGGATTGCAGATTCCACTGTGCTTCCAAGAATGTCAAAATTCTCCGTTTCACCCTTAAGCTGTTTATTAAGCCGCTGTACCATCATCTGCGATATATGGCTCATCATTCCGTTGCCCCGGATTCCCATGCCATTCGCATTTACTTCTTTCGCCGCATCCATCCACGCATCCTTCACTTCCTGCGGGGCGCCCCGACCGACCATCTCAAAAGCTTTCTCATCCTGATCGGCTGCCGCTTGCGCCGCCTTTTCCCCCACCGTTTCCATGAATCCCACCATTCCGGGCTCCACACTCCTTTCCATCTTCCTTGCCGTGTGTCCTGTCAGCGGATATCCTGTTGTTCCTATTCCGTTAATATTCATTTTTCAAATCCTCGTTATTGCTACTTATTCAATATTGTGGCTGGGGGCGATATGTTTCTCCCCCAGCTACGCTGTGCTAATTTAAATATGTAAAACCTCATTGTACCGCAGAAAACATAGCCTTCTGGATATTCTTCTGCCAATATGAGCTGTCAAAATAATTCCCGCTTTTAGGCAGATTCCTGAACATATTCATGATCATGTCATACGTCATAAATGACGTATCCACAAACATTTCCTTCCCGTCCTTTGATTTGATCGCCGTACCGTTTGTTCCCACAAATGCAGTCGTGTTATCATCAAGGTGCTGAATCGTTCCTGTCATTTCCGCAAACTTTTTCAGCCATGACTCTCCCGTCTCCTTACACATTTGTTTAAATTTCTCAGCATCCTCCCCCGTCATATAAGGATGTTTCCCATCCCTTACATACCATGAAAAACCTGTTTCTTTGTCCGTATATTTCGGGTCCGTTGCAGCCCATTCTTCCAAGGTCTTATCGCCATACCACACTGTCAGACCGCTGTCATTTGAAACGGTGCTTTCATCCTGCCCCATTAACAGATTCGTTGATTTAAGTGAATCGTATATATCCTGCACATTAGCATTCTGCCTTGTACTTTCGGGTGCGGATTCTTCTGCCGCCTGTTTCTGCGGGTAGAACTGTCCGGTCCTGCTTCTGTTGTACTTATTCGCTGATACATTGTTCTGATAATAATTCTGGCCTATTCCATTTACGCTCATTTTTCAAATCCTCCATTGTCATCAATTATCTTAATGGCGGCCCCTCAGTCGTTCAGAGCCGTCTCTGCTCTCTTATGATAAGTCCGAGCAGTTCATGCCATCATGCAGACACCCCCTAGCCTCCCCTGCCAAACTTCATGGCAAACACCCCCTTTTGCTGAAATTGTCTTCTCTCCAGCCCTTTATCCGCCGAAAGCCTACCTTGTCGGGCTGTGGCTTATCGGAGATATTCTAATCAGTTATTTAGATACCCCTGTTTTTCTTCTTCATCAGACCATATGCGGTCATACCGGCTGCCAATGTTGTTAAACACATCCTGCCATGTGGCAAATTTCTGCATTTCTTCAATACTGCTCCTGTTGTTTTGCAGCTGGTCGAAAACTGCCTTATAGGTATTTTCCGAAAACAGGACGCTCCAGTTGTTCTTATAATCTGCATTGTCATTATAGGACATCCCGTTAAAGCCCATAGAGACAATGCCGTCCTTCGTGTGCTGCGCCAGCCCCTTTATCTCCAGATCAGCCCATATGTATGCGGCGTTCTTATCGTGAATCAGGTTGGGATATTTATTGAAGTAAGTCTCCGCAAGAGCCTCATATCTTTCCCTGTCCGCCCCGCTCTGCAAAAGGACTTTTCCCCCGCGGCCTTCCTCACCATCCCGCACCAGATACTGTATGCCCGTACCGGGATGGGTGTTCAATGTGAAACCGGACAACTCTTCCGTTTCCAGCGTTTCCACGCCCATAACATTCTGCAGGGCGTCTCTCAGCTCGCCGCCCAATACCAAAGCATCATAACTCATGGTCCCATGCTCCGAAATCAGGAATTGCTTTCCCGTCTGACTGTCCTGTCTGATCTTGGTATCGGAATAATCAAAAGCACCAAGCCGCTCGCCCTGTTTATTGTAAATATCAAAACACCCCGCCTCGTTGTCCGGCACAATCCTGTAATTCTCGGATTCGTATGTATCATAGGCAGGCTTTGCATTGCGTACCCCGGATGCCGCCGATGCACGGTACGCATCCAGCACCGAAGTCTGCCCTGCCATCCTTACGCTGTTTCTTTCGGAAGAACTGCTCCCCGCCACATCTGCATCCGCCATCCTGCCCGCGAAGCCCGTTCCCGAACCATTCCTATGTGCCTTTCCCGCAGACGCAAAGTCTGCGTTATCACGCCATGCGGGATAACCCGCTCCTATTCCATTTACACCCATCTCCAAATATCCTCCATTGTTATCAATTATTTTAATGGCAGCCCCTCTGTCGTTCAGAGCCGCTTCCGCTCCCTCGTAATAAGTCCAAGCGGTTTATTGCCTTATAAATACACTCCTCCTCGCCTCCGGGCAGACCGCAGAGGTAAAGCATTATGCGCCTCTGCGGAATAAGGTGTAAAGATTATATCTGTATATCCAGTGTGCTGCCCGGTTTCAGCCTTTATCCATAAACGCATCAAATGCACTTAGAATTTTCTGATACGATGCATAGCCCGCAAGATTGTGGCATTCATACTGCATCTTCATCATTTCTTCCGCAATGGCATAGAAATTTTTCTTTTCAGCAAAAGCGGTGGAAAAACTCTCCGTCCCCTTTTCCGCCCCTGCCCCTACCCTTAGTGCAGATATGCTGTCCAGTTTTTTCTCATCCACCATGTATGCTGCCAGCGCGTCTATTTCCGTTCTTGTGGCACTTGCCGGGTCCACCTTTGCCGGGTCTACCAACTGCTCATACTCGCGTCCGTCCGCCGCCCTGGTGACAACCCGCATGATTGGATTTTCAGCACTATACCCCTCTGCCTTATAAACTGTGACACAGCCGCCATCGGCCAATCCCCTTGAACACAGGCCGCCCATTACAAGAGTATGTACTCCGTTAAAGCTGTTCTGAAAACCGGGTGCCATGTTTCTCGTTTTAGGGCTTTCCCTTTTTTGAACGGGCATATAAGAACCATTGTTTATTCCGTTTATATTCATTGACACCTTTCCTCCTTAAAAATTTTACCTGCGGCCCCTCTGTCATTCAGAACCGCCCATGCCCCCTTATGGTAAGTCCGGGCATATCCTGTTTTACTTCAAATTTTATAAAATTAGTACAGCTATCAGGTATTTCCCAACACATTACTGCTGTATGCACCAATCGCACTTTCATAAGCCATTGCCACCGCCGACACCTGTGACCGACTGATGAAATGATAGTTTACGGTCGTATCGAGATCACTTTTTTTCAAAGCGTCTTCCATAAGCTGTTTATGATATTGCAGCTCTGTCTGTTCTCTGCGCTCCGCCGCTGCTTCCTCGGTAAGCTCCTGATACCGCACCCGTCTTGCCCGTTTTGCCGCCTGTTCTGCTCTCACCTTTGCTTCAATCTTTGCCCGCACTTCCGGTTTCAGGTCTCCGGTCACATATACATACCCCACACCTTTTTCATCAATACTCACGGCATAAGAAGACATCTCGAATCCATTCATTGACATTTCTGCCTTACATCTTGGAAGGTCATTGATCCCTTTCTGGATTATTTTTTCATAATGGGCTGCTTTCTCCGGGTTGTTTGCCATCTTTTCTAAAATATTGGGGGCGATTACAATATTGTTATACCCCGCTATGCTTCCGCCAAAGTTGTCAATACTCCTTTGGTCCTTACCGATATTTTTCACCATCACATTTGCTCCATACCGCTGTTTCAGATACTCCACATACTGCTCCTCCCGCGATGCGGAACTATTTTCTGCGGTCTGCTTTACGGTGTCCGCAAAACTGCTTTTCCCTGTGGCATTATTTTTCTGCACCTTATTCGCATACTGATATGCCGCCAACATATCATCTACTCCTAAAATACTCATAATAATTCTTCTCCTTCCTGATGATTAACTTTTTACCATGACCGACAATGTAAATCTATTGCCTTTTATAATGCAGTCCAAATAAAATACATATTCTTTGCCCGGAAAGACCGGATCGTGATATAGGCTTCTGCATCTGGCTGTTTCTCCCTCATTCTCATGCATTGACATGATGCTCTCGTCTGCAAAAATCTCATCCAGTACATCAGACGGAATCGGTTTGCCATGCGTCCAACCGGGCACCCTTTCTTTCACGGCACTGGCTACTTTCCTATGTCCCATAATCTAATCTTCCAGCGTATCCCTGCCGCCCACACCGGATCGCTTTGCCCCGACGAAAGGCATATTCATGTTTGCTTTGCTACCATTCATCCTTGATAAAAGCGATGAAACCGCTATGTTGTTAACCCCTGCTCCCAAGCATATAGGCATCTTCCAGCTCCATCAGCCTGCGTTTTAGGGCAGCTTCTTCCGCCAGCCTTTCATATTCTGCGTGTTTTGCTTCCCTTGCTCTGCGGGCTTCAACAAATTCTGATGAAGAAACAGTAAATTTCAGTTCTCCCACCACACAGGCATGGTTGATTTCTCCATTTTCATCAAATGTCATCAGAAAACCTTCATTCTCACCGGGAGTAGAATTAGATAATAAAAAACTATCCATCCGTTCCATTACTTTTTGTGTAAGTTCCGTATTATTTTTCATTCTTTCTTCCAGTTCCGGCGGTATGACCACAGAAATCTTGCCAAGCATCGCATTCATTTTGGCGCGGACTGCCGGGCTCTGCATATCGGGTTCAGCTCCCGACGGTTTCCAGTTCAGGACAGAATCATCCACATTATTGCTGAAATACTTATCCCAAGGATAATCATTCCTCCCCCATAAGAAACCATCAATCTTGGATGTATCCATGACATTGTAATATGCTTCCGGATACTTTGATTTCAGCATTTCCTTAAAACTTACATTCTCTGTTTTCCCCGCCGCCTTTGCCGCCGCAAGCTCCACAAAACTCGCGCCTCCATTCTTATCAGCCGCCACATTCTTCCGGTACTGCTCCACCAGGTAGTACCCTCCCAATTTACCTGTCACTCCGAAATCCATCTTCCTCTCTCCTTTCATGAACATAAGCGCCCTGCGCACCAGTTAATGATGTCAAACCGCTTCCCCGATGCGAGCAGTTCCTTGCCATTGGCATAGGCTTCTATGCGGCTTTCCGGCTACCGTTCCTCCACTACGCATATATGCTCCCTGATCGCTTTCCCGCCATCCACAACTGCAATATCCAAAATCTATCACCTCAATCCATATAGGCATTCACTTAAAGATAGCTATCTATCTTTTTATATCGGCAGGAATTTCCCGTTTTTCAGGCATAGGGAACGAAACGACCACTTTTCGGGAACGAAAGGCAGAAACGCAGTACAGAAAATTCAAAAACAGGCCTAAAGTTTTTCGCCATTCGTCCGACATCGGGGCGCACAAAAGCTAACCGCAGATAGACCTGCGCTGCCTCTTTCGTGTATTGGACACAGCGGTCATGCTATCGGTGGATCGCAGCCCGAGAATCTCTATATCCTATATTCATACTCAAAAGACGCCCTGTCTGTCTCAAAGGCCAGAAGCGTCCTGCCATTTTTCCGAAAACGATATCTTGCCCTGCAGGCTGCACTTTCATGGATCGTCCTCGCCATTTCTCCCTGCGCCGGTGCCCTTAACGGTTTCCCGGTTTTCTCCAGAAGTTCTGCCTCCAGTTCCATGCGGCCCTGCAATACTTTCACCCTCCCATTCCCGATTTCAGATGTCTTTGCGCCCAGATAGGTGGCAAACCTGTATTCCCTGCCATCCAAGACCACAACTCCAATCGATCCCCGAAAATGAAAACCGACTATCGGAATATCAGCCACAGACAGCATGAGCGCGCCCTCGGGGAAACTGCACTGTGTCCAGACGTATTCCCTTGGAAACGACCGCCCCCTGTCTCCCTCCCAATAGCCTTCCGCACCATTAAAAGAAAAAGTCTTCCCATTGACAGACACGTTTCCCCATACCCTGTGTTTCATGCTCCGTATACTGTGACGACATTCCAAAAACGGGACAAGCACAAACGGTCCCATGATATTGTATCTTAAAGGAAAAAGATTGCCGAACGCAAGCTTTCCCTCTGCTTTCAGTCCTGGTTCGCATACCGTCAGACGTATTCCTCTCTTCCCGAACCGGTTCTTGCCAATAGCGGTAATCCCGCCTCTTTGCCGGAATGCTTCCCCGGGAAAAGAAACCGTCCACGACTGCTCTTTCGTGATAATCTGCACGGAACAGGTCTTTTTCCTCCCTGTCTGATGGACCGCCGGTATCACCGCAAGTGTCTGCGTATCGGACTGACATTTGAAATACCACCCATAGAACCATCCCCTTTTTCCCAAAATCATCCCTTCACTCCTCCCCATGCCACTTTTCCTTCCGTTTTCTAATCTCACTTCCATTCATCCAGACAGATCCCATTCTCCTGCCTCCGTTCCTTCCCGTCCCCGCATGATAATGCCCCGAAACGCCAGAACTGATTTTTTGAATAGCATGTGCCAATTTCCTATTTCCATTCACCATGAAACTTTCTGTGCCCCATATAGATGAAAGAGCTGAGGGAGTATGTGCGGCACAAACGTGGTCCGCCGTTTGTATATATTATCTCTGATTTCCCGCTTTCCAAGCTGTTTCTGAGATTAGGCAGACCGCTCGCTTTCTTTCCGATCTTGTTTCATAAAGGGAAACTCTTCCTGTAATCTTAATTCGAGTTCTTCTCGCATTGATTGTCGCTCCTCCTTTAAAATTTCTCATACATTAGCGCATGGTTGACCGACGTCTTTTGAACCCCGTTCACAATACATTTTCTAACATTTGTAAAGGGTGCTTTTCCAATTTTTGTTTCCAAAGCTCCTTCCGATAGATGCCCTTACAGCACTGGGTTTTTTACCGCAAACCATATCGATATTCTTATATGTTTTCGATGCGGAATTCAGGTCAAAGGGGCCATTAACATCCTTATCTTTCAAATACTCTTCCACTTCTTTTAACACTGTTGCTGTCAACTGTGTTATCGATGGCGCATTTTTTTCGTCAGACCATAATATTCGTTGAGTAAATCTGTAACAAAAGCACTTACTTTATCACTTCCGGCGAAAAGTCTATCCTGCTTATCTGATGTGCATTTACCGGCTTTCTCAGCGCCCCTTGGCGGAACTTGCATATGTCCATCGGGATGCACAGTGTTCTGCCACCATCTGCCTGCAGGACAGATAGGTGGCAATAAAATAGCTTCCATACACCATAAGGAATATCACAACTGTGAAAACCATATTGGTTGAAATATGGATATTCATAAATTCCTCTACAATCTCCATTGCTTTCCCCATCAGGACAGTAGAATGAATACCGGCGACAGCAAGCGGGGCTGCAAAAAAAATAGCTGTCTGGAATAACAGGGTACGGTTAACCTGTTTCTTTCCAGCCCCCAGCTTCCTAAGCAGTCCATAGCGGTAAATATTATCCGTTGTCTCTGTAAGCTGTTTCAAAGCCAGCAGTGCGGCGCAGATCAGCAAAAATATCAGGCCGATATAGCAACAGAGGAATGAAACCAGTGCATTTAATCCATAGAACATATCGTACATCATGTTCTTTTCCGCATAACGGTAACCGCAGGTATCATCCAGCCCAATCGGGATCATTTTCTGCAAAACAGCATCCGAATCAGCATCTGGCCGGTACCTCACCAGAAGTACATTGACATCTTTCGTAAGGCTGCGGGCAACCGCATCCGGAACAACCAGTGTCCCCCGGTCATTGTTCCCGACAGAAGTCATAAAATAGGTCTCCTCTAAAACCGTATCAGACGCCCTTTGCAGAGGAATTCCGGCCAGCACGAAATCTGCATGGTTTTCCAGTGCTTTTTCCACATACTGAAAAGTTCCCTTGTAATTGCAGTTCAGCAGATACTCATTTTCAGCCAGTATGACAGGCTCTTTCCCCTGCATTACCAGGGCACGGTTAAAATCCGAGACACCCAGCACAGATACACCACTTTCTAAGATTCCTTCGTCAATGGGCCACAGCTTAACATTCTGGCCTGCAAACAGGCTGCCGTAAGTAAAATCTGCCTCATAAATACTGATCTGCTCCATATTTTCCGCAAAGCCCGATAGATCGGCATCTCTGGATATAAGATATTCCGATATGCTGCCATCCCCGTCCATGCTCACATCTGACAGCACATTCAGGTCGTAGGGTGTGGCAGATTTTGAAAGCCCATTCATGGCAAGTGCGGTACTTACGCCAACTGATACCGCACAGATTGTTACTGTGAGCAGTCCGCAGACAATCGTCATAATAAAATAATTCGTGCGCATCTTACTGCCAACCTGACGGACAAGGAATGTGTTCAGCCCCCTAAGATAAACATTGCTGTTTGCCCGGAGTATCCGGACAAGCACGGTAGACAGGGAATAAAAAAAGAGGAATGTTCCTGTTACAAGCAGGATTCCCGCCGTCTGAAAAGAGTGGTTCTCCCGTGAGGGCAATATACCATTTTTGTAGAACATCGTCCCGGCAGACAGAATACACACCAAAGAAACAAAGAGCAGCAGCACGGGCAAAAAGCGGCTCCGGCCCTGTGACGTTTCATTTTTTCTGCCGGCTGTCAAAAGGTCAATCAGCTGCACACTGGAAACAGACCGCACATTAAAGACCATGACAAGCAGAAAAATGACCGCAAAACAGAACGCAGTCTTCCTGAAAGCCCCCACGGAAAAGACAAGCTGAAACTTTGAAATCTCAATGGCAAACAGCTTTAAGGCGACTAAGGAGATTCCCTGCGACAAGGCAAAGCCAAGACATAAGCCTGTCACCAGTGCAAGCATCCCGACACACAGCGTTTCCCCTGCGAATATCCGGGAAATACGTCCCTTTTTCATGCCAAGCACCATATAGATACCCAGTTCTTTTTTCCTCCGCTTTAATAAAAACTGATTCGCATAAATGATCAGAAACGCAAGGACAACGGCAATCAGCACCGTCAGGGTAGAAAGCAGGATGCCGAGCTGGTCATAAAGAAGCGTTTTTGTCATGCCCATTTCTGAAAAAGCCGGCTGGTCTGAAATAGAATTAAATGCGTAAAAAACGCTCGCCGAGATCATAAGGGTCAAAAAGTAGACCAGGTAATCCCGGATATTTTTCCCCACATTTTTCATGATCAGTTTACAAGAGGTCATTCTGCTCACCTCCCAAAACGGAAACTACCTCCAGAATCTTTGCAAAAAACTCTTTCCGGCTGTCAGCGCCGCGGTTCAGCTCCTGAAAGATTTTCCCATCCTTTATAAACAGGATGCGGCGGCAGTAGCTTGCAGAAAAGGCGTCATGTGTCACCATGAGGATCGTTGCGTCAAGGCCTTCATTCAGCTCCGTCAGCATGCCAAGCAGCATCCGGGAGGAATTGGAATCCAAGGCACCGGTTGGTTCATCGGCCAGAATCATTGCGGGGTCTGTCACCATTGCCCTTGCCGCCGCCACTCGCTGCTGCTGTCCGCCCGACATCTGGTAAGGGTATTTATCCAGCACCTCGCAGATTCCAAGTGCTTCTGCAATCCGGCTCACTTTTCTTCTGATCTTTGCCGGCTTTACCCCTGCGATAGATAACGAGAGGGAGATATTTTCATAAGCGTTCAGCGTGTCCAGAAGGTTAAAATCCTGAAAAATAAAGCCCAGCTTCTTCCCGCGGAAATCCGCAAGCTGTGAGCCGTGTAAGGCGGTGATGTCTTTCCCGTCTACAAAAATATGCCCGCTTGTCACCGTATCGATCGTGGAGATACAGTTGAGAAGCGTCGTCTTTCCGGAGCCGGAAGCCCCCATAATGCCCAAAAACTCACCTTTGCAGACCTGAAAGGAAATATGGTCTACGGCTTTTGTCAGGCTACCCTTGTTGCCGTAATACTTTTGGATATCATCCACCTGTAAGATTGCATCGTTCATCGTTTGTTGGTCTCCTTTCCAAAAGGGTAATCCCTATTGCAACCCTAATCTACCATACCGATTGGAAGCCTGCCATTATTTTAGATTACATTTTCATTACCAAAATGTAAGGAAACATAAGCAAACTCGTGGTGCTTCGCATCCCTCGTTCGCGTTGCTCGTCAGAAGCCTTCCGGTTCAGGAACACATGCAAGCATGGTTCCCGAACCGAAAGGCTCCTGACTCTGCTTATGCGCGCAAAAAGGCGGGTCATAATCCCGCCTCCTGCAAGTAGCTTTCCCGTGGGAAAGACAAAGTGACTGCCGTCCCCTGCCCCAATTCACTTTGGATGGTAATGCCAATGTTCATTTTACCGCAGAGCTTTTTACAAAGGTACAGGCCGATTCCTGTAGATTTAGAGTAGCGGCGTCCATTATCCCCAGTGAAGCCTTTATCAAAAACACGGGACAGATCCGCAGGGGATATGCCAATCCCATTGTCCGAAATAAGCAGCCGGACAGCATTCTGCTCCACATCTGCCGAAAACGAGACCTGCAGGTCCTCAGCACGGTACTTAATCGAATTGGAAATAATCTGGCCGATGATAAAAGAACAGCTTTTCATATCTGCACAGACAGGAATGTCCAGTCCGCTGAAAACAGGCCTGCCTCCCGCCTGGATCAGCGGCTTTGAATAAGTCTTCAGGGCAGAATTTACAAGAGCCTGCAAGGTCGTCTTTTCCACCTTGAAATCTTTTTCCACTGCCGCAGAGCGGGCATAATATAGTACCTGTTCCACAAAGCCGTCTATCCTGCGCAGTTCATCATCAATCCGCAGGGTGGTGGGATTTTTATGGTTCTCAATGATCAGGCGGGCGGCAGCAATCGGCGTCTTGATCTCATGTACCCATGAATCAAGGTATTCTCGGTATTCCTGCCTGTTCTGTTCCGCATCCGCCAGCCGGTCATTTTGGTACTTGTTACAGCGTCTGAGTATCTCATCCAATATCTGTCCGTCTAAAAAATCGGGGCGGACAAGGATTTCCCCGATCAGCGTTTTTTCCTCCAGCCTGTCCAGAATTTCCCATAACTGGTTATAATATTTCTTCCTGCGCCAGTAATCATATAGAAAAGCGCATACAAAAGCCGTAAACAGAATGCTTTCCACAAAGAGGATAAAAACCATCGGCGTTTCGATCAGCCAGAGCAGCGAGGAGACGAGCAACCCTGACACTGACAGGCAAAGGAAAGAAAAAATATGGTCTGCCACGTAATCCCTCACTTTCATACAAGATACCCCAATCCACGCTTTGTTTCCAGATAATCAGGAAGTCCTATTTCTGCCAGTGTCTTCCGCAGGCGGACAATATTTACATTGAGCGTATTTTCATCAATGAATTCTTCGCTCTGCCATAGGTCATCAATAATGGCATCCCGTGGAATGATATTCCCCTTATTTACCATCAGCAGGCGCAAAATTCCCATTTCATTCTTTGTAAGTTTCTTATTCTGACCATTATGGCTGATCTCTGCCTTTAATAAATGCAAAGTCAGCCCCTTATGGATAAGCACCACGCTGTCCTGTGCTCCGCCAGCCCTTGAAAGAAGTTTCTGTATCCGTGCCAGCAGCACCTGTGCATTGTATGGCTTGGATACAAAATCATCCGCACCGATATTCAGGCTCATCAATTCGTCAAAGTCTGTGTTCCTGCTGGTAAGCACAATGATAGGGACATGGGAGCTTTGCCGGATTTCCCGGCACACCTGGAATCCGTCCTGGTAAGGCAGGTTGATGTCCAGCAGAATCAGGTCTGCCCCGGAAGCAAGCGCAAGCTGTGCTATATCATGAAAATCGTCACTGCTCTCACATTGAAAACCATATTTTTCAAAAAAATGTGTTAACTCTTTCCGAATAGGAACTTCGTCCTCAATGATAAATAATTTCATCTCCGCTCTCTCCCTTGTTTTACTCTGCCAGCAATCGGCTTCTCCACTGCTTTTAGTATCAACCAGACAGTTCCAGCCTTTTCATTGTTACCCGTTCATTCCATCTCTCTGAACGTGCCAGCCATTCCCCCCACAAGGCTCCACTGGCGCTGCATATAGGATTTCAGATTTTCCGTACTTTGCCTGTATGCCTCCCGGACTGTTTCCGGGTTATCGAAATGTTCCATGGCTGCACCAGCAACGCAGTACCCGCTCTCCATCCCGGCAGATATGCCCTCGCCCATCGGGTTTAAGAACCCAGCAACCTCCCCTGCAAAAAGGATGCGCCCCACGCCGTAGTCCACATGGCATCCCGGACGGATATGCGGCATCAGCCACTTCTCCTCTCTCGTCTGCCTGCTGATCCGCAGATGGTGCTTTTTCTCCATATAGGCAATGAATCGCCCATAATAATGACCGATTTTATCCATATCCTTCACGGACACTCCAAGCACCAGCAGGCCATCCTTCACGTTGAACCATGCGTCATATTCCGAAAGCTCCGGCTGCAGGTACGCATAGAAGTAATGCGGGTCTAAATCTATGCTGCCCTCGTTAAAGGTCTGGTATGTGGTTATGTATCCGGGAACTTCCCCAGTAATCTTCCCGGCATATTGCCGTGCATATTGCCGTGCATATTGCCGTGCATATTGCCGTGCATATTGCCGTTTTAATGTCCCGACAACTCCCTCGCAGTCAATGACATACCTTGTGCCCTCTGTAAAATTCTTCTGCCCATGCAGACAGACTTCCACAAACCCGTCCTTTTCCGTGCAGGAAAGAGCCGCCACGCCGTCCATGACCTCTGCGCCGCTCTCCTTTGCTTTCCCCGCAAGCCACCCGTCAAAATGGCTGCGCCATACATTAAGCCCTTCCTGCTCGAAACGGTATTCCTTCCCCGTGTCATTTGTGAATACCATGCCCCTGTTATCTGTCGGGGTACACATGGCGGACTCCGGCACGGCCTCCCCGAAATAATTCTTTACAAGCTCCATTGATTTCTTTATCAGCACGCCCGAACAGGACTTGTACCTGGGCATCTTGAATTTTTCCACCAGGAGAACCTTATAGCCTTTTTCCGCTAAAGTCTTGGCAGCCGTGCATCCCGCAGGCCCCGCCCCGACCACTATCACGTCATACATCCGTATATCTTCCTTTCCGCTGTTTCCTATTACCGCAATGGTTCCTATACTGTATCGTCCTTAATCGCTTCTACAATGACATCATCCCTGATTTTCTTAGAAACCAGCATATAAATCCCATTGGTCACAAGCAGCACCAGGACAATGTACATCAACAGTGCCCACACCGGGAAATCGTATAGAAATTCCATGACGGACACTCCCATATCCTACCTCATATCGGTTGTAATCTCTTCTGCTTCTTGTTTTCTCCAAATTAGATATATCCATTCCAAGTTCTTCTAGCGAATTACCCTAAACTATTTTTATTTAATCATTTTCTTTGGATTTCCTTTTGTTTATATATCCCATCACAGTCAAGGCATTCATATAATCCTCTTTATGATTCATAATTTCTTTCGTTCTTTTATCTTTTTACCCTGCAGTCGGAAGATATTCTGTTACATCCATCACAATCTCCAACCACTCCATTTTAAAGCGTTCTATTTCTTCCAGATTTGACAGTACTTCTTTCATGTATTCCTCAATCTCCGGCACCCCATCCGCTATAATACCTCTATTATCGGCGTAAACATCCATTGTTATGAGTTCTTTCGCATGTCCCATGAACTTTGATATCTCCTTTGAAAGTTTTCGGGGCAAAGCAGTCTACCCTCTCAGATTTTTTAGGGTGTCTGGGTTATTTGAGATGATCTCTCCAACAGTCTGACAGCTTTCCATGTCTGGGCAGTCACCACATGTTTCCACATCTTTTTTCAATGCACACTGACGAATTCCGCAAAGGCTATCGCAGAATACAGTTTTCATTCCATCAACACGACATCCTTCACAATTGATATGTTCAGGCAGAATGGGGGCATTATTTAACTCGGCCCATAGTTTTGCAGTTTTCTCACGCAACGCCTGGTCGTCATTGATTGTTGCGAGATATGCATCGCATTTCCCGCAATCCAGCCCACAGTATGCAATCATATTTCTCATGGTTATGTACCTCCCTATAAATCCTAAGTTAGCGTTTCCCCGTCTTAATAAATTCTATCAGCTTTTCCACATCGTCAAAATCATCATAATCGCCAATAATTCCTTTACGATGATACAGGATTCCTCTCTTTTCATTTTCTTCAAGGCAGTCAAGAAGATTTTCTATCCCATATCTTTTTATAAATAATGTAAATCCATATGGCTTGATCTTGTTCAGCAAACCTCTTTTGCAATCCATTTCACAGGCATAACAGCCTGGAAGCTCCCTTTCCATGGAACATTTTCTGTTTTCGCATTGGGTGTAGTCAGGACAGTTATCCGAAAAGCAGCCATTACATTTTTCATTTTCTGAACACAGGCAGCAGGCAAGCCCGCACCTTGCAATTCCTAATTCTCGTTTCATTCTTTCCCTTCCTCAACTCTCGATTTATTTATTTGTCCACCATGCATTAACTATCCGGAAGTTTCGTTAAGTCCTCCACGGAAGCATCCATTTTCACAGAGATCTCTTCCATCGTCATAAAACATGGAAATTCCCCATACATAGATTTTCCACCCTCAGTAAACCGGCAGGAAAGCACCAGTCAGTTATTATCCCAATAGCTTTTTGCCGGCGCGGTAACTTCATATCCCTTTATAGCCAGTTCAATTTCCTGATTATCATTATTAAGAACAATTTTCATGAATATTCACCGCTTTTCCCATTTTCAGACAATAAATCACATCAACAACCAGCTTTTTTACGTGCGCCCATACTGAGTGTACTCAAATAGACAGCGAAACAAAGTCATTCGTCTCGCTGCCTTTCTGCATGGTATGCAGCAGACATTTATCTGATCAGATAAATCCTTACCCCTACCACGGTCTCCATTTGAAGATGTCCTAAAACCGTCCATTTTTATACGAACAGGTCAGTGCTGTATCAGTTTCAAAAAATCCTCAGGCAAGACAGCCGGGATTTCTGAAATTTCAAAATCTTTCATATTACGGGTTACAATGTAGTCCGCTTTTATCTTCCCTGCACAATCGCTTTGCAAACAATCTTCCAAATCCCTAAATGCACTGTCTTTCAATGCAGCTATTATTTTGACAGAATCAATCGCTTGTATCGCTAAAATATCACACAGGTTAAGCAACACCTCTCTTCTTGTTTCTTCCGACATATCCTTCCGCAAGATGTAAAACATATTTGGAATGGAATGTGCTGCCATAAATCCCTGAATTTTCTGCTCCGCGCAAAGCTTAATAATTCTATCGGCATTGCTAAAATACGGTTCTCTTCCAAGTAAAAAATCCAACAACACATTTGTATCAATCAATACTACCATACTTTTCCTCCAATGCAGAATATAATTCTGCCTTGTAATCCCTGTCAACAGTACCTCTGTGTCTGAATTTCTGCAAATTTTTATATGCCTTTTGAGCATTCGTTGGCTCATTTTTATAAATTGGTGTTGTTTCAACCAGATCACTCAACAAATTTATCAGATAATATATTTTTTCATCCGGCATCTTCTTTATCAGATCCATTGCCTGTTCCTGCATCAATGTCATAGTCATTCTCTCCTCTTAAATTTTTTATCTTTATTATAGCAGAAGATCTTTGCCTTTACACTATATTTTTCTGATGGTGCTGATGCTAATGCACCCTATGATAAAAAGCCTGCCCCAAATCCTTTCTGCCGTTTCCACTCCTTCCACCTGCCCTCATCCATCAGAAACTGAAAGCCTCCCCGGTAATCCAGGCCAAAATACTCAAACTGCCGCATCAGGTTGCTCATTAGCTGTCCCTCCGGCCTGCTGGCCCCCATACAGGCGCCGCCCCTTAAGACCATCTGGCTGCCTTTATAGTCAAATTTCGTATTTTCATTGGTTCTGTATTTATCCATCAGCCGCACATACAGTTCCTGCAGCTGCCGGTCTCTCACGCCTTCCGTACACCAGACAGCATAGATCAGCATAGTGGGATTTTCTTCTGTGGACAAATACTCCAGAAAATAATCCAGTACCTCCTCTTTCCCCTTCAGATTCTGAATACAGTGAAACAGCGAGATCCTGTCATTCCTGTCCAGATCTTCACGGTTCAGGGTTTCCCTCAGCCTTCCCGCAGCCACCGTTCATACCACTTAAGAAATCCCTTTTCCCGCACAAAAAACGGCTGACCGCAGAGATCCTCATCATAATAAACCACCTGTCCCCGGTACGGCCCTGCGAGCATGATCCCCGTCATAAGGGTACAGCCCTGGCTTCCGATGGGCAGGACTCCCACATAGGGATGCATCTCTTCCCCCTTCCGCCTGCCAGTGCCCGGCATACCATTTGGATCGGCCACCCTGTCCCACTCCTCATCGCTCATCTTCGGATAGATCACCGGCTCTTCCTGAACGCGGTAGAGGCGGGAGCCATGAGAATCGTGAAGCTCCTTTTTCTCTACCTCCACCCCATAAAGCCCATAATAAGAGCCTGCGCCGCCATTTCCCACAAAAAGCAGAAAATCCCGGTATTCTTCCGGCAGGCGTATTCCCTCCTGCTCCTCAAATTTTTGTATCGTCTCCTCACTGGCAGGCGCAGACAGCTTATACTTGTGGCTGTATGCTCCAAATCTCATAAGATCCGGATCTTTCGCCTTTGCCTGCTCCAGCAATTTTAAGATGCGCTTTGCCCATGCGGGCTGTCCTGCTTTTTCTGTTGTTCCAGTCTTACCCATCTTCCGCCTCCTGTCAGTAGATCAAACTCTGCAGATCGCTCATACACCCCAATCCTGCAGGGAATCCATTCCACCCGCTGATCTCCTGCAGCCATCTGGGAGTATCATTTATTTCGCATATATAATATCCGATTACTTTAAAACGGTCTTTCATTCTTTCTTTTTACCTTTCCCGATGATACCCTGGAATGCTGCCATTGCAGTAGCCACAAAGCGCGCCGACAGTTCCTCCTGATGCACAAGCCCGATCCTCCCCTGCCCGGAGAAGATTATGTCGGAAATCGCCTCCCCATTTTCATCTGCTATTTGTCCGTCATTTCCTTTTTTGACGGCAACAGGGCACAGGCTCTCAATGCTTTTTCCAGTTCCAGCTTCTCATAATCTGGTTCAAAAAGCCGTTCACAGATGGCCTGACACTGCTGTTTCAACTTTTTCGTCTTGTGCTCCATATGCAGAAATGTCTGATCCTCAAATCCGCAGAACAGGTACAAAAATTCCATCCACAGCCTCTGCCATTCCGTCTGATAGGAGAAGTGATGGTGAACGATGGCCTCTCCCTGTTCCAGTATTGTCAGAAGATATCTGGGGATCCAGCCTCGCAGATTCGGGGTCCGGAATGCCCTGCGCACCTTGTCAAGCTGTACTTTTTTCTCTTCCATTTTCTCTTCTATCATCACAATTTCCTCTGTTCTCAGCCCCTCTCCGTCTTTTTTGCCAGACCGTGATAATACCGCATGAACCGGCACACCTCCTCATAAGTCTCCTGAATCTGATCCCGCCGTTTCTCCGCCTCCGGAATCTCCTTTGTCCCAAGAAACAGCTGCGCATTGCGGTACATCACCGCCATGGCGTCTCTCGGATCATTGCAGGCACCCGGGAACTCCTTCAGGTATTTTCCCATGTAGTCGGAATTGTGTCTCACGCATTCTTCCAGGCGCGCATATCCTTCCATTTCCTTTCCGCTTAGCAGATCCCACACACCAAACAGGTAGTCATCCGCCCGCCAGGGATCTTCCTTTCCTCCTTGATCCAGGTTCCACATAGGCCTTCCGGTCCTTAGATCTTTTGGACCTGTCCCGGTGGCTTTCAGATAATCCAGGCGTTCCCTTGCAAAATATGTCTCCAGGCTGTCAATCCTTTGCCACTCCGGCAGCACGCCATCCGCCAAGAATATCAGAATATCATCAAATTTTCTGTTGATACGCTCCACCATGGCAGTGTCCACAGCTTCGGAGCCATACTGAATCACGCCCCAGTCTTTCCGCATCCTTTGGAAATTCTCCCCCTGGCAGATGTGGCCCGGCAGGCCCGAAATCCCGTACTGTATGGCATAGATGGGACAAAGATAATAGCTCATCGCCTCGTATCCGCCGCCCCTGAAATAACCGATAAACTGGATGCGGGTTACCAGGCCGTTCTTCTCCCGCACAAAGGTTTTGGAGCCTGCCTTTTTCATACGCCTTATCCATCAGAAACTGAAATCCTCCCCGGTAATCCAGGCCGAAATAATCAAACTGCCGCATCAGGTTGCCTGCAAGCATAATCCCCGTCACAAAGGTACAGCCCCGGCTTCTGATGGGCAGGACCTGATCTGCTGTCAGCCAATCCTGAAACGCTCAAGAAAGCTTTCATACTCCTGCTCTAACTCTCCTCCATAAGGATCATCCATAGCTTTCGCCGCCTCGATCCCCTTTGTATATAAATTCCCGTACCGGCTTGATATTGGCACTTTTTGAAACTCCGTCTTTGCCCAGCTCCACAGACTGGCGCCTGCCTCGGCATCTTTGGTTGTAAGTTCAAAGCAGACTTCCAGAATCTCTTTAAACAGCCGCAGAGTTCTGATCTGCTGATAATCTGTGGTCTCTATTACCTTTTTGCAAAAGCAGAGCGCCTTCCCATAATCTCCTATATGTAAGTAATACCTGATCAGGTTTTTGTACCCGGAAATGATGTCTCTTGTACTGCTCTTTTCTGTTGATAGAATCTCCTCAAGCTGTTCCCGGTAGAGCCCTTCATTTTCCGCATCCCTTCCCAGATATGCATTAAAGTCGATCAGCATTCTGCGGTCAGCGCCTGACCACTCCGCTGTATTCTTCTTCCACTCATCCACCAGAACGCCCATCACATCTTTGTATTGCATTTCCCGACACAGATAGATTCTGTCCAAAATGCTGCTGTTCTCAAGGTCATCATCCACTTCTTCATCCGGATCATAACCGCAGGCACAGTCAAAATTCGCATTCTTTGCCCGTTTCAACAGAGCCGTATATTTACCATCCACATTGTATTTTCTGATCAGATGCGTCAATACCCGCAGCGTACTTCCGATTCCCTGAAAAGAATTCCGTTCCCTGTCCTTCAGTTCTTCCTCAAAGAGGCTGGCAACCACCTCTTCATCCTCAATATGGCAGTACAGAAGGTAATATGCCAGCCGCAAACGGTTTGTATAGTTCTCATCATCTGTACCCCACTCCCCGTTTTGAAATTCCTTATAACAGACCGTGCTGTCATCCTCCTCTTTCAGGGCGCTATAGACTGCCTGCTGCTCTTCTATTTTAGATTTTAACTGTTCCTTCCCCATAGCCTGCTCCTTCCATCTGAGTAAATGCTTTATCACAGGTAAATTTCAAAACTCTCACTGTTCCATGCAGAAAGCACTTTGTCAGCAAGAGCTTTGTCCAGGCCCAACACCGTATATTCACAATCACAATATACGAAATCTTCCAAAACCACCAACCTTGCCTCATGTGTATCTAAAACCTGGTTCACTGTAGTCACGGACTTTTTGAAATTGTCGTTATCGCTGCAATCGGTATATATTTTTTCTTTGCAGACAATCTCCGTAATTTCCGGATATTCCATTCCCTGCACATGAAAAAAGTCCGTTAGGGCAGAGGTCAGATCATCCTCATAGCCCCCGATCTGGATATCATAACCGTGAGCACAGAGAAATGCGGCGCAAAAACATTCTTTATCAAGACTATCCTCCTTTGAAAAGTCCAGAAACTCCTCAAGCGTTTCAAGGAATAAAATGCTTTTAATAATATTCTGATTGCTTTCATAAAACGCAGAATAGTTTGACTGCTCTAACAACTCCATTGAAGTTTGCAACTCCTTTTTTTCATCAGGAGATAAGAGCAGGTCAGCTAAATCCAGGATATTCATAATTTTCACTCCTTCATAATAATTTTCTGATATAATTCGCTGTTTTACTGCAATTTATTTCCCCGTTGATATTTATTTCCATATCTCCTTATGTTTCAGTATTGCGGGATAATTTGCTTCCTGACTATCGTGGAAAAGATACAGCAAAGTTTTTACGGCAAAGGATCGGGCATAATCCATATCTATGCCTTTTACACTCTTCATCGCCAGCATGATTTCACTTGATTCGTCTACCTAATGATTGACCTTAGCTGGAAATTTGCCATAGCAAAAATCATTGAAGCCCGAAAGTGCAGCACTATGCCCCAGGGAGTTCTTTCGGTTTTTCATATCAGACTTCTCATACTCATCAGCAAGATGGTCAACCACTCGAAATAACTCAAAAATTTCCTGTTCTCCGCATCATATTGTGCTTCATGCTCGAGATGAAAGTCATTAAGACATGAACCACAGTTATATAGCTCATCAAAAACGGCTCTGTGCGCATTATAAATCTGTTCATTTTTTACTTGTTCCCACAACAAATCTATTGCACAACAATACGGCTCCCGGTATTGCTCTGGTGAACGCAATAAATAAGGAACGCTCTCAATTTTGGTCCAATCCAGGAATATTTGCCACATTCGCTCAAGCCCCAATACTCCAACACAAAGGGACTGTAAACGAGTATATGTACTTAAAGTTTTTGCAACAGAACTTAATAATTCAACTTCCTGATCCATTTTGTCCTCCAAAGTCCTTCGTCTATCCTAGGACCATTTGAGATATGAAACGCCGCCTGTATTTAAAACAAAAAGGCGCTCCCCGCCACGCAGTTCCCTGCCGACATAAGAGCGCCACTGATGACGGTATAAAATTGGTATGATAAAACTGCAGGGCTACACAGTTATAGCACCGCCCTGTCTGCTTAAGAATGGCACAGGGTATCATGTCTGTCAACCTCTCTTTCTAAAAAGAGCATTCCTCCTATTCGGAATACTCCATACTGCTATCTTTTATATAATTCACCCCAATAGCTTTCCTGATACTTTCTTACCGTCCCCTTTCCTGCCCTCTCCGGACATCCACATCGATAACCTACGCTGAGTAAAAAAAGTCCAGCGCTGCATTCCTGCAGCCTGCCACATGGGTGCGCATCATAACCGCCGCTTTCTCAAAATCCTGCTCCAGCAGACAGTCCAATATCTCCAAATGCTCTTTTAAAGCCTCCCTGACATGTTCTCTGTTCTCCGTACTGGACACAATCACTCGGGTATTTTTATCAAATACCGTTTTCATCATATCGATAATATAGGAATTTCCACAATAGCCAATGATACCAAGATGCATTGCCGTATCGATCTCATACCCTTTTTCCACAGAGGAATCTCCCGACAGAAACCATCCTTTCCATTTCAAAAGTTCCTCCCCTGGAATTCTCGGCCCCGCAAGCTTCAGTGCTATGGGCTCGATCTCCATCCTCGCCTGAAAAATCTGCACAATATCGCTCAACAGAATATCCGTCACCAGGATCCCCTTTTTCGGGACAACACGTATAAATCCCTCCATCTCCAAAATACTGATCGCTTCTCTGATGGGAGTCCGGCTGAATCCCAGTTCCTCTGCCAGCTGCGCCTCGTTGAGCATACTGCCCGGCCGATATTCACAGTTAACGATCTTCTTTTTTAAAATAGAATACGCCTGAATCTTTAAATTCTTTCTCGGTGATTCTTTCGCTGTCATACGTTATAAAACTCCCATTTCTGTAATCTATCCATATCATACTATAAATTGGTAAAAATTACAAATCAACTTCAAATTATTTACAGCATAACAAGAGCAGAAACCGCTGACTCCGCCAGTAACATTACCCATATGCAAAAGCTTTTAAACCATACCGGCAAGCACCGCCAGCAGTGTTGCCATCGGGATCATTACCACTGCCACAAACAGATGTCGGTATCCTTCTTTATAAGAAACACCACAGACTTCCAAAATTGCTACCATCCCACCACTGTGGGGCAGCCCGCCCGGCCCTATGGCAGCAATTACTCCTACCCGGTGAAGAAGTTCAGCCGGAATGCCCATTCTCAGAAAAGGTTCTCCCAAAGCGGATAATATGGTTGACAGGCCGCTTGTGGCGGAAGCGTTCATCCCGCTCATCACTGCCACCGCAACGGCAAAGATCACAAGAGGATTCACACCGACCTCTCCAAATCTCAATATCAATTCCGCAATTTTCTGAAAGCCTGGCGTCGCCCTGATCACATTTCCAATTCCTACTACAGAAGCAGCTGTGATCAACGTAAAGGAAGCCTCTGCTACCGCATTTGAAAGTATTTCCCGTCCACCTCTGAAATTTCTGCCAAACAGCACACTGCAAAGCAGAATGCCGGCTGACAGGGCTATGGAGATGTCCTGTTTCAGAACATTCATGACAACTGCCACGCACAAAACAGGCAAGAGAGCCATAAACGGATCAGGAAGTCCCTTTTCTTTCTCCAAAGCATCCATTTTCTTCAACATCTTTTCCCTTTTCTCATCTGTTGAAAACCGATCTCCTCTTTTCTCTGCCTTCCGCACTTCCCAGGCAAAATATAAAAAGGTAAGTGTCAACGTTAAAACTGCTGCAATCACTCCAACCACAGGAGCCGCTTTGGCTGTTGTATTCAGATAAGCCACAGGTACAATATTTGTCACAGAAGGATTCCCCGGCAGCATATTCACCCAGGTATGGATACCCGCACAGATTACCGCCGGCATAAGATATTCCGGCAGATCTGCCTCTCTGAAAACCATCAAGGTAACAGGATACAAAGCATAGCAGGCCACAAAAGCCGAGATACCACCATAGGTCAGCAGACCACCCGATATAATAACAGCCGGTATCGCCCATTTCGCACCGAATCTTCTCACTGTGAAACGGGCGATAGATGCCGCTGCCCCTGTATGATCCATCAGACTTGACAGAACAGTTCCCAAAAGAAACATCAGCCAAGTGGATCTGACAAAATCTGCCAGACCTTCCATATACTCTGCTGCTATTGTCTCAAAAACCGGCATACCACTGCAGACAGCCATAAAGGCTGCAGACAGCAGCGCCGAAATAATGATCGGCACTTTCTTCAGGGTAAGTATCAACAAAATAATCAGTGCCGCCATGATCACAAAAATATTCATCTTTTTATCTACTTATTTTCTATGTAATCCGGATTCAGAATATGGGGGGATCCCTTTCCGGCAAAGAAATCGGCGCTGATATCGATGGCCATCTTATAAATATTCCACAGAGATTCCATAGTCTGGCTGGATACATGAGGTGTCAGTACCGCATTCTCCAACGTCAACAACGGAGACTCCACAGAAAGTGGCTCTGCTGCAAACACATCCACACCAGCACCCGCTATCTGCCCTGATTTTAATGCCTGATACAGCGCGTCCTCATCAATAATATTTCCTCTCGCAGTATTGACAATGACAGCCGTAGGTTTCATCAGTGTCAGTGTCTCCCTGTTTATCATATGATGTGTCTCTTTTGTATAGGGCACATGAATGCTGATCGCATCCGATTGTGTAAGAATCTCCTCCAGAGCTACCAGCTCCACTCCGTCAGCTTTCACAGCCTCCTCATTTGGAAACGGATCATAAGCCAGAATCCTGCAATCAAAGCCCTTCAAAAGCTTTGCCAGGCGTCGTCCGATATTACCGTAACCGATAATGCCCACCGTACTGCCTATCAGTTCGTTGCCGATATCCTTCACCCACTCGCCTGCCCTGGTTCTGGCCTGATACAGATTCATCCTCCTTCTGCAGGTAAGCATCAGCGTCAGAGCCATCTCTGCCACTGCAGTCGTATTGGCCCCGGTAGTTCTGGCAATAGCGATCCCGTTTCTGCTTGCCGCCTTCAAATCCACTTTGTCAAACCCAACTCCAAAACGCACCATCAGTTTTGTACTGTCTTTCACCTGGCTGAAAACAGATTCCCCATATGGTTCAATATCAATGATCCCTGCATCAGCATTCTGCAGTTCCCGAATTACATTTTCTTCTGAGAAAGGAAGCTGCGGTGCCCACCGATATTCTATCCCCAGAGATGCAGCATACTCTTCCGCCTTCCTGTTCAGACAACAGAACACTTCTGTTTTATCTCCAAAAAATGAAACTATCTTTTTCATTATCTTTCTCCTTATTTTACCTGCCTGCCATGCTTTTTTCTCTCAGTTCTTTCTCATAGGCCTCATAACTTTTATCTCTTTCGATCCAGTCTTCCATCTTGAAAGGCGTAAACACATGACCCATATTATAAAATTCATCGTTTTCGGAATATACGGTATTCTTATTTTTAAAGTTTTCCCTGAAATATTCCATCATACCTTTGGTAGCGCCTTTCATGGCCGCATGGTTGGATACCAGATGGAAGCCCATTTCCTGCATCTGTTCTAACGTCAAATCCGGCACACCGTCAGTGGCATGGACATCTGGATAGAACCGATAGCCTGGCACCTCCGCCACAATACGCCCGCATTCTTCTTCACAGCCCGCATGACAGATATTCTGTATCATCGTAATCTCCGCCCCGGCTTCAACACCCATTTTTGCCCGCAGGATCGCCTCATCTAATCCCAGACAGAAAGGATTCTCTCCTATAGCCCCTATCTGTGCTGCACCACCGCCTTTACAATCAGTTCTTGCAATGATCATGCAATCCGTACCCTTCACCGCCTCCACAGCCGCGTGTACATTGGTGGCCCACAGTTCCCTGTCCATGTAACCCCTGCTGCGTCCGTAGAAATAATCCACGTTCACAGCCCCTGACAAAGTATCTTCTATGGATATCGCCATAGCGCCGGCTTCCGCCAGCCGTTTGCAGTTACGATATACCTGCATGGGCGTTCCGCCGCCATTCTCTCCGTCCACAATCACCGGCAGGGTCGTGGAATTTGCAATACGCTCTGTTGCCCAGATATATTCCTCCCAATTATAGAGTCCTGCCGGAATTCCATTCATCGCAAATTCCAGTTCACAACTGCTGATCAGACAGGCATTATAACCGCACATCTCCACAACACGTGCGGATACACAGTCATAGATACAGGGTGCCCATATAAATTCCCCTGCTTCCAGCATTTGCCGGATCGTTTTTTTTGCTGCCATCTTTAATCTCCTCTCTCAAACAATTTTCACCTCTAAAGTCCCAGATACCGTGAGAACACATCCTTTGGCGTTTCTTTTGTGGCCCCGTGATAAACGACCTTTCCTTTTTCAATAATATAACAGTCGTTGCTCACCGCCAGAGCAAAATTCACGTTCTGTTCCGCCAGAAGGATCGTCACACCGTTTTTGCGCAGTTCATTGATCACGCTTCCCAGTTCCTCCACCACGATAGGCGCAAGCCCCTCTGTGATCTCATCCAGAAGAAGCAGATCCGGGTTCTGCATCAGGCCTCTGGCTACCGTTAACATCTGCTGTTCGCCGCCCGAAAGTCTTCCCCCCTTAAAATTTTCCCGCTCTTTCAGTCTCGGAAAAAGCTCATAGATCCTCTCGATGGTCCATTCCTTTTTTCCGTCTGTCCCATTCCGCTCTGCGATCAGCAGATTCTCCTTTGTGGTCAGGGTAGGAAAAATATGCCGGCCCTGAGGCACATAGGCGATCCCTGCTCTGGATACCTGATAGCTCGGCAGTCCCACAAGTTCCCTGTCCAGATATTTCATACTGCCTGTCACTCTGCTATGGGCCTTCGGATTCAGCTGTCCCATGATCGACTTCATGGTGGTAGATTTTCCCACGCCGTTTCGCCCGAGAATACACACGGATTCAGACTTTTTTACTTCCAGTTCCAGGCTGAACAGGATCTGGCTCTCTCCATAATAGGCGTCTATATTTTCCAGTTTTAAGATCGTTTCACTCATGATTTGACACCTCCACCCACATAAGCATTCTGCACAAACTCATTCTTTTTGATATTGGCAGGTGTATCCGTCGCAATCAGCGCCCCATGATCCAGAACAGAAATACGATCGGAATAATTGAACACGATCTCCATGTCATGCTCGATAAATACCACAGTAAATCCACGCTTCAATGCCAGCTCTCTGATCATCTTCATGATCTCATACCCTTCCGCCCGGGCTACGCCAGCCGTTGGCTCATCCAACATCAGCAGTTTCGGTTCCATGGCTAACGTAATGGCAATTTCCAGCCGCCTCTGATCTCCGTAACTGAGAAGGGACGCCGTCTCATTGGCGTTATGCGCCATCCCTACACTCTCCAGGACCTCCATCACCTCATCCCGAAGATAATCCGCCCGTTTCGGCATAAAATCATATACTTTTCCGAGTTTTTTGATCTGGGCGATCTGAATATTCTCAAAACAGGTAAGCCGTCCGAAAAGCTTCGAGATCTGAAAACATTTGCAGAGTCCCATATTGGCGATCCGGTAAGGCAAAACCTTCGTGATCTCTTTCCCCTCAAAAAACACACGCCCCTCATTGGGGCTGGTACGGTTTACGATCAGATCCATGAGGGTGGACTTTCCGGCCCCGTTGGGCCCGATGATCGCGTGTACCTCTCCCCGGTAGATATCCAGACTGACATCATCCGTGGCCTTCAGCGCTCCAAAATAGCGGACCAGATGTTCTGTCTTTAAAATAATATCCTGTGCCACGTCTTTCTCCTCCTCACCCTTCTTTTGCTGTTTCTGATCTCTTCTTCATGAGTTTCATAAGCGGACTCGATTTGGAGAGAAGTCCCTCCCGCATAAAGTAAACGATCAGCAGTACAAACAGTCCCAGGATTCCCTGATAATAATCTGTGACCGAAGGAAGCCAGTTATAGACTAAAGCCACGATCAGTCCGCCCAGTATGGGACCGAAAAAGCTGCCCATCCCTCCCACTACACACATAATGATCGCCTCAAAGGAAAGCGCCGCATCCAGAGAAGCCACATAAGCGCCGCCGTTGCGAAAAGCAAACAGCATACCTGCCACAGCCGCAAACAGCCCGCTGATCACAAAGACAACCGTGTGAAGCATATTCGTGTTCACGCCCAGAAAAATCAGACGCTCCTCATTCTCCCTTCCGCCCTTTAACATGGTGACAAAGGGACTTTTCGCAAGCAGGTAGATCAGTACTGTGCAGACGGTCATCACCGCCAGAATAAACAGAAACATCACCCGGTAATCACTCATCCAGGCAGGCGCGATCTTACAGTTTAATCCCACCATACCGCCCATATACAGCCATTTTCCGAACATCGTGGAGACGCTCAGAGAAAGCCCCATGCTCAGAAAAGTAAAAGTCATCATATTATTTTTCAGGCAGATGATCCCGCAGATCGTATAAAGGCCAAAACAGATGAGCAGGGTGAGAAGGCAGGCCAGCCACACATTCATATTCGCTTTCAGGCAGAAAGCCACAAGAATATAACCGCTCAGTCCAAAATACATGGCATGTCCCAAGCTCGTCATGCCCGCATAGCCGAACTGCAGATTAAAACTCAGGGCAAACAGCGTCATAATCACCACATAAGACATGATCTTTGATACGCTTTCCCCGAAACATGTCCCGGCAACCGCATAGGCTGCCACGACAACCATTCCGATTAAGAGGTCCTTCTTAACGTTTTTTTCCATTTTCAGGCCTCCTTTCTGGCAAACAAACCCTTCGGCTTAAAAAATGCTACGATAACCATGATCACGCTGGGCACCAGATTATAATAAGTCGGCATAAAGATCGCCGCATAGGCGGAAGCCAGGCCGATTACCAATGCCGCCGGCAACGCGCCGTCCATATTGTCCAGGCCGCCCACCAGAAGAACCGGGAACACGGAATTGAATACCGTAAGCCCCTGTCCCGGCGTCAGGCCGGAGATCGGCGCGTTCAGCGCTCCCGCAATTCCGCCCAACCCCAAGCCGATCATGAACATCACCGTAAACAGCCTCTGTACATTGATGCCGAGACATTCCACCATGTGGCGGTCGCTTATAATGGCGCGGAAATAAATCCCAAGTTTCGTCTTATTGAACATCAGGCGCATGGCAATGGCAATCAGAGCCGAAAAAGCGATAATGAACAGGTAGTAAGCCGGAAATGCCACATTGAGCCCTGCCACCCGGATCGCACCGCCAAAAGCAGCTGGCACGGGCGTTGCGCGCACGGTATTTCCCCACATCATGGACATGAGATCACAGAGCATGTAGCTTACCCCCATAGTGATCAGCATGCTGTATGTCATATCCAGTCCAAAGACAGGCCGCAGCAAAAATTCCACCACGATACCGATCACAGCCGGTACCAGAAAACCGATCAGCAATGCCAGAACAAAGGGAATATTTGCTTTCACGGTGTAATAGCACAAAAGGGCTCCAAGAATATAAAAAGCTCCCTGGCCAAAGTTGATGGTTCCCATACCACTGATAATCAGGCTCATCCCCGATGCCGTCAGATAAGAAATCATACCACTGGCCAACCCCACCACCAGAGCCAGCACAAATTGTTGTATTGTCATAACTCATTCTCCATCCGTTATTTAATCGAGCAGGGAAAAAGCCTTTCCCCTGCTCGCGTGCCGGGCGCCCGTCAGCCTTCGCTGACACGTTTCCTCCGAGCGCCCGTATACATAAACAGCAGCTGCCTGCTTCGCCGGAAATCTCTCCTAAAATCTGCCTGTCACACCCAGCTTCTCCGCATAATCTTTCATCTCCTGCTCCGTAGGAAGAAGGTCGTCGGAAGAATAGGTAATGATATCCGTCGCAACCGGATTGCCGTTGTAAGCTTCGCTGCCCTCTTCACAGGAAACGCCGTAGTAATAGTCAAAAGTCAGCTGATTATCCAGTTCGCGGAAATGATGTTCTCCCGTGGAATCTTCCCAGCTGATGCCCCCAATGGCCTCTGTCAGTACCTGTGGATCCGTGTAATCCGTCCCTGCATCCAGACATGCCTGGATACCGAGGGCGATGGCTTTCACACCGCGGTAGCAGCTTAATCCCGCGTCCGCCGGCGCCACATATCCGCTGGATGCGCAGATCTCGTTCTCCATATACAGATCACAGAAGTTTTTGATCGTGTCATCCATTTTACTCTCATCCCAGAAATTTAACAGGAACATTCCCTTTGTACTGCCGTAAGGATATTCCCCTGTCTCAGCTAATCCCGAGTTGGTGGAAGTATCTACCACGAAATCGTTATAGACATCCGATACATCAAACAGTCCGAACATCAGTCCCTGTTGTGCAAAAGAAACAAAAGTCGGTCCGCCGCCCTGCTGCAATACCATGTCCGGCGCAGTGGTCGCAATCTGGCTGATAATATTGGAAAATTCGGAATCGCTGGTGGATACGCGATAACTCGCCAGACATTCGAAATCAGGATCTAATTTCTGTCCTTCCAGGATCAGCAGATTTTCCGCATCGATTGTAGCCGCGCCGTCTGTTCCGCAGAACACGAAATTCTTTTTACCTTCTTCTCCCACTGCGGACAGCGCAAGCATCTTTGCAAAAGCCCATGCGTTCGGTCCTACGTTATAGCAGTATTCCGAGAAATGCTTTAACGTAACTTCTGTGGACGTATTGCTCTGCAGAATAACCGGGAATTTGTTCTCCTCCGCCCATTCTGCCGCTGTGGGCGCCAGATCATCGCCGGATGTTAACAGCGCCGCCACACAGCCGTCGTTCTTTGCCTCTGTCAGTCTCTGGGAAACCTGCGCCGCATCGCCCTGGGGATCATACAGCAGAAATTCAACATTCTTTCCGTCGATACCGCCTGCCGCATTGATCTCCGCCGCAGCCGCCTCCCAGCCGATCTGGAAAAATCCCAGGGTTGCGCTTCTGGTGCTGGAGAGATAGCACAGTACGCCGATCTTGATTGTGTCGCCATCAGATGCAGGGGCAGCTTCCTCTGCTGCGGGCGCTTCCGCCTCTTCCTGCGCCGCAGGCTCCTGCTCTGCCTCATTCGTCGCCGCTTCCGTTTCATTTGCTGCCGTCTCGCTGCCATTATTTCCACAGGCAGTCAAAGACAGTACCATTGCAAATACCAGCAACAATGATAACCATTTCTTCTTCATTTTTTCTTTCCTCCTTAAACTCTTAACTTTTTCTTGTGTTTTGTAACTGTTACACCCTCCCCAGTTACATGTTCTATCTACTTTACAGACGATAGGCTCTTTTCGCATTCCGGTAGAACAGTCCGTCCAGTTCCTCCTCGTTCAGACAGTCCGCCCGGTAAAACATTTCCATCATCTGTGCATAGGTAGCTCTGTTTAAAGTACCCGAGATATCGGTCCCCCAGATCAGCTTTTGTGCCCCCGCAACCTCTTTTGCCTTCTTCAAGAGCTTCAAAGCCGTCGGATAGGGCCAGCCTTCCGCGTCAAAAAAATCAGGCATTGCGCTCACATCCAGAAAACAGTTCGGCAGCGCCGCCACAGTTAACATCTGCTCCCACCTGGTTTCCAATTCCGGTGTATCCAGGGGCCGCGGATATGCCATATGACACAGTACAAAATGCAGCGCCGGGAATTCCCGAATCGCCTTTAACAGCTTTTCCGGCTCATACACCGGGAAATCCACGGGAGCCGGATCGATCGTCACTGTGAGTCCCAGTTTTTGGGCTTTTTCAAACAGTTTTAACATCCGGGGATCCGTGTAACCGATATCCGGATAGGCCGCCGGATCGGTATAAGCCCGCATCTCAAACTTGATGGCGCGCAGTCCCCGGCCGTACCAGTATTCCATCTGTTCCTCCCAGCCGTCAACGGGCTCAATGATCATAGCCCCGGCCAGCCTGTCCGGATACTTCTCCACCGCTTTTGCCACGGCCTCATTCTGGGGCGACATCAGGCTCTGCAAAATGACGGCTTTCTCCACCCCGTAGACATCCATCAGTTTTACCAGCGTGTCTTCCGTGAACTGGCTGTCATGAATATAGGGCGGCATAGTGTAAAATCCCTCTTCCCCCATTTTCAGATAGCCGTAAGGCATAACCTCTGTCCCAAACCGATCGTTTTTCGTGCCCAGCGCCGCCGCCGGCGTTATATGCACATGTGCATCGATATATCTTTTCATCATAACCTTTCCTTAATATCCGGGCGCACAAATCCCTCCGGGTAATCTTCCACCTGATGTCCCACGATGGTATATTCCTTGTTTCCATGGGTAAAAGAATTCTCCAGGGCAAGATACGCCTGGGGATCAAACATTCCGGAAGCGGAAAAGCTCTCTATCCCTGTGGTCGGGGCCATCTCAAACGTATAAGCCACACTCTGGTTCTTATAATTTGCAAGACCGTGTTCCAGCATACCTTCCATCGCTGCCTTCAGTGTATAATGGCTGCTGCACATCACAAAGCCGAGCTTCGTCAGTTCTTCCATCGTAACAGAGGGGTGATAATGGCCATCCCCGCCTTTCTCCGCCCGCACATCCGCGAAGATCTTCGGTCCCGTAACGATCTTTGCCATAGCTTCCGCCTGCTCGTAATTGCCTACCAGTACCATCATGGCGATCACATACTGTCCCCGCTTCCTGCCGATATCAATGGCTTCCTGCAGTCTCCCGCAGCCCTCTTTCATCTGCTCCGGATCAGCGGGATCCGCATTGCTGCGGGCGATCAGAAGACAGTTGCTTCCCTCCAGCCCATCTAACGCCGCGCGCACCTTCGCCAGATATTTATCTCTGGGCAGAATCTTCGTGGATTCTTCCATATCCGCAGAATCCTCCAGCTGAATCGCGGCAGCCCCCGCCGCCGACAATCTTTTCGCAGAGCGGTACACCGCCAGCGGGCCGCCAAAACCATCCTCGATATCCGCAATTAACGGAATCGAGCTGGTCTGCGATACTCTGCTCACCACCCACTCCAGATCTGTCAGGTTTGTAAAGCCATAATCGATCACTCCGTTCATGGAAATCGATACCTCTCCGCCCGAGAGCAGGCTCACCGGAAAACCGCACATTTCCACTGCATGGTTGGAAGCACAGTCATAGACACAGGGAACCAGAAAACACCCTTTGCTCTCCTCCAGAATCTGACGCAACGTTTTTTTACTTGCCATAATTTTCTCCTTCTATTCTTGTTATGTGTTTATTATATGCGTTTAGTATACAACAGATGTATTAGATTTGGCAAGTTGGGATAATATACAAAAATCAGATGCCATTTTTGTACATATTTTTGTTTGCCACAAAAAAGATGGGACAGCCCTCTACTTTAAGCCTGTCCCATCCATATCTATCTTTATCTTCATATTATTTAAATCATATTCTGATACATTCACTGCCTGCAAATCCACAAGACGCCAAATTCATACACCTGTCCATTTCCGTATCTGCTCTACCGCCCTAAAGTACCCCACTACTGCTAATGGGTACATCATCACATAATACGGAAAAATATACCTCGTCTTTGCTTCCCATAAAATACTGAAGAAAAACCCACCGATTATCGTCACTGCCAGAAGATATGCAAATGGCTGTGTATCCTTTCGAACAGCAAAAAGATAATAAAGCAGCATACCGAAATACACAAGCGCCTGCATAAGATCCGCAAACCAAAACACTTTATCATGCACTTCCGGCCTATTATATATTCCCTCCAGAAAGCTTCCAGGTTCCAGAAGATCATTTCTGAGATTCTTGGCACTGAAGTAGATGCTCTGATACAAAGGTTCATTCCACTGTGACAAAATCTTTTTTCTGAAAAACAGAACAGCATATTTGGGATCATCTGTAAAAGTATGAAATCTTTCCTCAATTATCCCTGCCATAATCTCTTTTGTTTCATCGCAACTGCAATCCGTGGCATACATGATATCTTTCACACCACTATCATACCAGCCACAACAATCGCCCTTCTCCATCATCCCCATCGCAATCCATGAATTCACAGGAAGGCCATCGCTATGCTCATACCCTGAGCGTATCTCATACATTTTATAAATCCCCTGATATGCAAGAAAAGACATCGCCACCGCCAGCGCTGCCGCGATAACGATCTGCCATTTCCAGGAATCAATAACATAGACCAGTGTGAGAAGAATCAACGCGATCAGCAGAATCATGGAATTTTTGCGTACCAGTACAGCCATCACAGAGGCCGCCACCATTCCCGCCAGATATCCTTTCCGCAGGCAGTTCTGCCACCTGAGCACAAGCCAGGCCGCCAGCATTGCAAAAAAGATACTTGGCAGATCCCCGTATACCCAGCTTGTGTAGCAGATCAGAGGAACACATCCCATAATAAATAAGCAGTAAAAGATCTTTGCCGAAACAGATGTATTCATCTCTTTCAGCAATCCATATCCCAATAATACGATTCCCCCCGCCAGTAATACACTGACCACCTCAAAAGCAAAATAATTGTATGTTCCAACTATCAGAAACAGCACTTCCACCAAGGCAATCAGCCCCAGCTGATGAGGATAAATATAGCAGTAACTTCCTTTTTCCAGAAAAAAGTATCCCCCTTCCAGAAAATAAGAAGCACCGCCATACACAAATGCCTGATCTCCCTCCGGCACTCTGTCCAGACTGCTGATCCACCAAAAGCCGGCTCCAGTTACCCAGAGCACTGATATACTCAAAAAAATACGTTCTATCCACGCCTTATTCCGGTCGGAAATCTTATACTCCAGTCTCATCATCAAAAAGACAGCCAGAATCACAACCCCCACCGCCAGAATACAGCAGACAGGATCTCCTTTCCTGTCTATCGGGATCTCATCCATCTGTGGAAACATATACTGAGAATATCTCAGGCTATAATATGTCAGACACAGAAATATTACCCCTCCGACTGCCTGTATCACTCTGTAAGCCAACGGCTGAATCCCCCGCATCTTCACCGCTTTCTCTCCTTTGTCTCCCTGCTGCCCTTTCAGTTGTCTGTTTTCTGCTCTCCCTGGCCGCCTCTTTATCCGTGCAGTTTCTTCCTCAGATATTCCTTTGCCGCCTCCAGCTGATTGTCGATCCGTTCTTCCCCATAATATGCTTCCGCGTCAAATTCCACCACCACATCCGGTTCAATACCCGTTCCATGGATATTATTGCCGTTTGGCGTAAAGTAGGCGTTTGTCGTCAGTTTTACACCGGATCCATCTGAAAGTCTGATAATTTTCTGGACAATCCCTTTCCCATAGGTCGTAGTTCCCATCACTGTACCCACGCCATGATCTTTTATCGCCCCTGTCATCACTTCCGAGGCGCTTGCAGAACCGTTGTTGACAAGCACAACCATTGGTATCTCTATCTTCCTTGTCCCATCACATGTGTACTCAAATCGTTCTCCGTTTTTATCTTCCGTATAAACAACCAGACCTTCCGGCAGAATCTGCTGGCAGATACTGACTGTCGCATCCAGCAGGCCGCCCGGGTTTCCACGCAGATCGAGAACCAGCGCTTTTACACCGGATCCTTTCAGTACGGCATAAGCCTCCGTAAACTGATCCACTGTTATATCTTTAAATTCTGAAATACCAATATAGCCGATCTCTTCATCCAGCATCTCAAAGGTAACGGTAGGATTGTTCACCTTCCTCCGTACCACATCCTGATCAAAAGCCGTACCTTCCCGTATCAGCGTCAATGTCACATGAGTTCCCTCTTCTCCTTTGATCAGCCCTGTAGCCTCCTCCAGTGTCATCTGAAAGGTAGGCGTCCCGTCCACCGCATAGATAATATCCCCTATCTGCAGTCCCGCCTCCTCGGCCGGTGTCCCCTGGATAACCCCGCTGATATAGGGAGTCTCTGTCTCTGTATTCATCATGACATAAGCGCCGATGCCATAATAAATTCCCTCATTGTCATCCAGCTGCGTATTCAGCTCTTCCGCCGTATAATAAACTGCATATTTGTCATCCAGTGCCTCCAGCATACCCCGGTAGATACCGGTTTGCATATCCGCTTCTGTCAGCGTATCAAAATAAAAGTTTTCATCTACCGTCTTCTCAATTGCCGCCATTTTGCTGAGAGTCTCACTGTTTACAACAGAGTTTTCCTTTAAAATCCCTGATACGGATACCTCTTTTGTATTCCCTTTGTCCAATATAATTTTCCCCAGCCATATTCCGCTGACCGCAAGTACTGTTGCCAGAATACCTGTCACCACACCAAGTCCATAACTTTTTGATTTATCCTGATTTTCTTCCACGTCCATACGCCACCTTTTCAATGATTCCACTACTACTGAATTATATCTGAGCCAAAGTCATGACCATTCAGCTGTGCTATTCACAGGCTGCCCAAACAGCCGGACAGTCAGCCGAGATACCCCCATGGACTCACATAGCCTCCGTTCTTTCGTACGCCGAAATGCAGATGGGGCCCCGTTGATCTTCCTGTGGAGCCTACAGCCGCGATCTGCTGCCCCTTCGTCACAAGTTCTCCCTTTGACACATAGAGTGCGGAGGCATGCATGTATATGGTATAAAGGCTGTCTCCATGATCTACCATCACATAGTTTCCCATGCTTCCACTATATGCGGCCGCCACCACCTCTCCATCATAAGCCGCCAGAATCGGGCTGCCGTTAGGCGCAGCAATATCTATTCCGTTATGAAACTGCGGTACGCCGAGGATCGGATGGATACGCTCTCCATATTCTTCTGAAATTCTTGTATAGGAAGGTGCCGGGAAACAGAATACACCGCCGTCATAAGTCAACCGCGCTGCGTTTTCCTCCGCTAACCGCTTTCTCTCCGCCGCAACTGCTGCCTCCAGAGAAGCGATCAGTTCATTCTGTGCCCGGATGTCTGCCTCATACTCCTCGATCGCTGCCGCTTTGCTGCCGATATCGCTCTGCTTTGCAACGATCTCCGCCTCTTTATCAGAAATCAGTTCTTCCAGAGATGCTTCCTCCTGCTGTACACTTACTTTTGCCGCATCCAGAACCTCTTTTTCCGCATCCAGCTGTTCCCTGCACATCTCCACATACTCCCTGATCAGCATGTATTCCTGCAGTTTTCGTTCATCGTACGCCGACACTTCCTTTATATAATCCAGTCTATTCAACAGATCTCCAAAAGATTCTGCGCTCAATATCATTTCAACGTAATAATTATCATTCTGCTCATACATCATCTGTATGCGCATTTTCATCGCAGCATACTGTTCGTCCTGTTTTTCTATGGCCGCATCCAGCTCCTTCTCTGTCTCCCTGATCTCTTCTTCCTTTGCCACGATCTTTCCATTTAATTCCGAAATCTTCTGCTGTATCCCGGCTAAATCATTGTCCAATGCCACCACATAATTCTCCAGACTTATCTTTTCCCCTTCCAGCTGTGCCTTCAATTCCTTAATGTCTGTCAGAGCAGATTCTATCTGTTTTTTTTCCTCCTGGGCATTGGATATCTGTCCTTCCTTTTCCCGGATGCTCTCAGATGTTATGGAAGACGGAGAGACTGCCCTGGTCTCTTCACCGGACAGCAGTACCAGTATCAACAGCACAAAAATTCCTATGCACTTTTTCAGATGTAATTTCTTTTCCATACTCTAAACTCCGGAACACAACTCATCATTCCATATCACATCAGAAAGCATATCTGCAAAAATATGGACTGTTCCCGCCACAGGTATCCGCTCTTACCATACTTTCCTATACTCCAAGATGCTTCCTCACTGTTGTAAAACTGCCGATAAAGCCGATCCCTACACCGATTCCCAAAGACAGCGGCAATAACATATGGAAAATCTCTGTCACCGGCAAAAAGGTGAGAAGATTGGTCAGAATGGAAAAACGTTCCAGCACATAAGCTACGGCTTTATTATAAACAAAATAAATGATAACAAGTGGTATTCCCGCCCCCACCAGACCGATCAGCATTCCCTCCACCACAAACGGAAAACGCACAAAGAAATCTGTGGCGCCAATATATTTCATAATGGATATCTCCTCTTTACGCACATTGATGCCGATGGTCACCGTATTGCTGATCAAAAAAATCGATACTCCCAGCAAAATAGCAATAAGGCCTATAGACACATACCCTAACAGCGAGTTGAAACCGGTCAGAATGTCCGCTGTAAACTGGGAACGGTTTATCTTTCTGACACCCGGTGTGGACTCCAGATAAGTGACAAGGGAATCCTGCATGGAAACATCACTCAAATAAACTCTGTAGTTGGCGCAGTTAGCCAGGGGATTTTCTGTAAAGCCTTCCGCATATTCCGGCGGATAACCGGCCAGCCATTCCTCCCAGGCTTCATCAGCCGAAATATATTCCACTTCCGACACTTCCACTCTTCCCGATATCTTCTCTCCTATCTCCTGTATGGTGGTATCATCCAGTCCCTCCTCAAAAAATACCGTGACGCAGACCCCTTCCTCCGCATTCTGCACCATGCTCTGCAGATTGACCACAACTGAGTAAAAAATGCCAAACATAAACAGGCAGGCCGTTATCGTAGCGATCGAAGCCAGCGAAAAAAGCTTGTTGCGGAAAATATTGCGGAAGCCCTGTCTGATCGTATAAAAAAATGTACTAATCCTCATCGATATACGCTCCCTTCTCCTCGTCGCTTATAATGACGCCTCTTTTTAATGTCACCACCCGCTTCTCCATCTGGTTCACAATTTCTTTATTGTGAGTTACCACCAGCACGGTTGTCCCTCCCTTATTAATCTCCTCCAGCATATTCATAATCTCCCAGGAGTTTTTGGGATCCAGATTCCCGGTAGGCTCATCACACAAAAGCAATGTTGGCTCATTCACAAGGGCGCGGGCAAGGGCTACCCTCTGCTGTTCACCGCCGGAAAGCTGTTTCGGTTTTGCCTTATATTTTCCGGCCAGCCCCACCGAGGCAAGAACTGCCGGCACATTTTTCCGCATCTGCTTTGCAGGTGTCTGTACGATCCTCTGTGCAAAAGCCACATTCTCATAAACATTCCTGTCCTTTAAAAGACGGAAATCCTGAAATACAATACCGATGTTGCGACGAAATTCCGGAATCTTCCGGTGCCTGATCCTGTTCAGATCATATCCTAACACCCTGACATTTCCTTCCGTTGCGCTCAATTCCCGCAACAGCAGTTTGATCATTGTAGATTTTCCCGAACCGCTGTCACCTACAATAAACACAAATTCTCCCTGCCTGATGCGCAAATTAATATCATTCAGGGCCGGAGAACCTGTCTCATAAGATTTACTCACATGATCCAGTACAATAATATCCCTGTCACTGCTTCTTTTCTTCCGTTTCTTTTTTACCGTTTTCTCCGTCACTATCCTGTCCCTTTCTCCTCTACCATCCTATACAGGGGATACACCTTTTTAAATTTCATCTGCCTGAACACCTTCCTCCTCTTTGCGGCGTATCTTCCCACTTTAAAAATGCATCTTCTGTTTTACGGATCAGAAAATCCTCAATAATCAAAGGTCTCCATATATTTCATATATTTTACAACCATCAGTGCGATCTTGAAGGTGATAGCATCCTCAAAGACTCTCAGATCCAGTCCTGTAGCCTTCTGCAGCTTATCCAGTCTGTAGACCAGCGTATTCCTGTGAATGAAAAGCTGCCTTGAAGTCTCCGAAACATTCAGGCTGTTTTCGAAGAACTTATTGATCGTTGTCAGCGTCTCCTCATCGAAATCATCAGGGCTTTTTCCGCCGAATATCTCTCTGATAAACATTCTGCACAGTGGAATCGGAAGCTGATAGATCAGACGCCCAATCCCCAGCTCACTGTATGCCACCACGTTTCTGTCACTGAAAAATATTTTTCCCACATCAAGGGCCATCCGCGCCTCTTTGTAAGAACGGCTGACATCTTTGATCTCCTTTACGACAGTACCGTAAGATACACGGACATTCTTCATACCCTCTTTTACGAGAAAACTCTCCAGTGCCTTTGCCCCTCTGTCTATCTCCGCCGGGGAATCCCCGTCCGTCAGATCCCTTACAACGATCACATTATTCTCATCCACCGCTGTTACAAAGTCTCTGGTATTGGTATTACCGCTGCGCACGATCTCCAGCACATTACAGTCCTTCGTGCTGTCCGTCTCAATGATCATCACCACGCGCCTGACATCAGCCTGGATATGAAGTTTTTTCGCACGGCTGTAAATATCCACAAGCAGCAGATTGTCAAGCAGCAGGTTTTTAATAAAATTATCCTTGTCAAAACGCTCCTTGTACGCCACCAGTAATCCCTGTATCTGGAAAGCTACCATCTTTCCAACCATGTAAACATCTTCACCGGAACCACCCGCGATCAATATGTATTCCAGTTGCTGCTCATCATAAATTTTAAAATACTGATAGCCCTGTATCTCCTGGGAATCCGCCGGCGACTGCGCAAATTCCATCGCAGGTTTTTCACATTCATGCATTGCCACTGTAGCTGCCACTTCTTTACCGTCAACATCCATAATACAGAGCTCCACTCTGGCAATTGCCTTTAAACCTTCAATCGTGTTCTGCAAAATCTGATTTGAAATCATATCCTTCCCTCCTGCAATGCATGACATCTTTACCGTACAATTCTTTATACATTTTCAACAATACAATTCCACCCCTGAAAAGGCTTTTTTCGTGACCTATTACTCATTTTAAAACAAATGCACAAATAAATCTACCTCTTTTCAAACTTTTTTTGTCTGTTTTTTTAGATTTTCTCTAAAATTTACCTGTTTTTTCCAATAGTCAACCTATACAATACGAGTACATTTGCAATGAATAAGAAAAACAGCCACTCAACGGGCTGTTTTCATATCAAAGATATACAAACTCTTTCCTCTATTCAGATGTCCGATCCGATTTTTCATCCTGCCTGTTCATCCGACGAGATTCTGACAACAGTTTCTGAAAAACATGATGATCCCATTTGCTGAGAAGCTTTCTCAAAAGGGGAACCCTTCTGCTGTCCGGAATCATTTCATTATCAAGGGCAAGCCAGATTTCCGCATTTAAAAATTGTTTCATGCTTTCCACAATTTCTGCCTGCTTTTCAAACTGCATCCTGGATATGATGGCAACAGGCGCAAGTTCATTGATCCGATTGGCTTCATTTTCCCATTCAGCCTGCATACCCCCTACGATTCCCGCACCTGCAATGTTCAGATCCTCCCTGAAACTTTTCAGATCATGCCCCAGCTTTTCCAGCTCTTCTTCCGAATCCGCAAGCAGATAAAGAGGATTTCCCCCTCTTCCAAAGCGTCTTAAAATCTCCTTGAAATATTCCTGGTTTTCCACCTCATGAATACGGTTCTTTGCCATAACGCCTGCCTGACGCACAATCTCAGCATCACTCCAGACGATCAGATCCGCCGCCTCTATCCATGCCTGCTTTTTTGCCGCGCTTCCGGCCCCCACCAGGATCTTCGCGGAAACAAACAGGATCGTATTAAGACTGCCGTTCCCCAGAAAACGATCCGTTATGCCGATCGCCTCTTTAAAAGAGTAATCCGTCAGGCTCATTCCCAATATATTTATTTTTTGCATTTCCCGCCCCGTTTCTGCATGCACTTTTGTACTGCCCTGCGCCTGCATAATGTTCAGTATATCAAAAATTTATCATTTTAGCAAGATTGACAAAAAATCTCTTTCCATTTATACTGAAACTGGCCATCTCTTACAACGGGATCGGCCATACAACAATACTCCCATGCTGAAACGCATGGATAAAGGAGAGGTGCCAGATGGATATTGCGGGTTTATCGACTGCTATGTCTATGTCCAAAGTGCAGACCGACTGGGGTATGAAGATGCTGAGTAAAGCTATGGATACTGCCACTTCGCAGGGTTCACAGTTAGCACAGATGATTGCATCTGTCCCCACTGCACAGATGGAGCTTTCCGTCAATCCCGATATCGGAAGTCAGTTTGACGTCCGTATATAAAACAGTGACCTGTTCCTCCGAAATAAGCAATACTGCCCATATTCTTACAGGATAAAAAGCCAGTTTGCTTCGGAGGCTTTACATTGACGGAAAAAAGAAACAGACAGGAACATTAAACGTGTTTCCTGTCTGTTTTCTTATTTATTCATCCCGCATATAATCCGCATAGATGCTTTCTTCAAAAATCCTGTTACTGCCAAAAACCTTTCCGTTCACAGCACAGCCTTCAGTATCTCCATGGCTATCATATAGATAAGTGCCAGAGAAACAGCGATAATCAGGCAGACACTCCACATCTTTTCACCCCGGTTCTTCCTGGAGGCCCAGACTGTTCTCAGGAAATTCTGTTTTCCTTCGTTGGATGCCATCCATGTCAGTACACAGAACGCAATGGAGGTACACACTACCGCAAGAAGCAGATAAAAAGCAATAATAAGCGCCATCTCCGATGAGCTGTAACTCATCTCCATTTCCTCCATCAGAATATCCGGCGCTAATTTATCGCTCAGATACAGCAGGCATACACTTTGTCCATTAAAAATCAGGTGTATTATAAAAGAGGTTACTGTAGAACCTGTGGCCTCTGCCGCCAGCGCCATCATAATACCGAGCAATACCGCATAGGCCGCCTGGTTAAAATTCATATGCATGATTGCAAACAGCACTGCCGACATCACAATCGCCCCGAAAATATTTCCTGATTTCCGGAATCCCCGGAAAAAAGCCCCCCGGAAAACCAGTTCTTCGCAGAATGGTCCAAAAACTGCCATAATCAAAAACATAACGACAAAAGGGACGTCCAGGACGTCCCCTGCAATTTCATTCACTGCATTATCCACAAATATCATCGATATTGCATTCGCAAGCGTTGACAATGGTGAAATCAAAATTGTGTAAAGGACCGTCATAAGAGCAGTAGAAATTTTAATCCGCCTGAATCCCAGCACGTCCGAAAAAATCTTTTCCGACCTGTCTTTTCTTCTTCCGATCAAAACCACCAGAAATAAGGGCACCACATTTAACATCTGTGCCAATATTAAATTTTCTACAATACCCAGCTCACCGCTTTCTGTCACCGCAAAAAAAATACTAATGCCAAACACATAAAAAAATTCTATCAGTATGGTAAGCAGAAACGATACTCCGATCCTTTTACTGTTCATTTATCTTAGTCATTCTCCATCATAAAGTTCACAAGTTTCCCGATATCTTCCGGCTCATAAGCAATAATCTCCAGCTCTGGAATCTCACCATTGGAAAAGATATTTGCCATGGATACATACTGGGACAGTTTGGACTTCAGATTTAATCTGTCGCCTTCACCTGTAACCAGCTCTACTCTGCCGGAACATTTGTCCACTACCTGAAAAAACTTTTCAATGTTTTTAATATTCTGTACTTTCATTCTGTACTCCTTTCTCTCCGCGTGTCTTTGCGGAAACTGCAATTCAATCATTTTCGTTTACAAGTTTGATTTTACCCGAAATTTTCCAAATTGCAAGAGGCGGAAAACGTTTTCTCTTTTTTCACCGTCTTTTTTTCAGAAAGATTCTCAATCATTAGCAAATCTGCACAATTTTAATGGTACATTTTTGTCTAATGTGTTTGATTATTCCACTCTCCTGGCTTTTCACTTTATTTTACGAACTGAGCTTTCGCCAATCTCAACGCGCCTGCATTTATATAATCCTCCTAAAGCCCGCTTGAATTCGTTCTTGCTCATCCCTGTTTCCCGCCGGATAAGCTCGGGATCCGCCTTATCGGAAAAGGGCAGCACACCGCCATGACTGTCTATGATCCCCATCAGTCTGTCGGCATCCTCTTCCATCTGCAGATACGCCTTCTGCCGTACAGCCAGTTCCAGCTTGCCGTCCTCCTTCACATCTGCCACCCGGGCCGTGACCATATCACCCACCTGATATTTTTTCCCGCCGTACATCTCCTTTTTGGGAATCAGCGCGGAATATTTATCGTCCACCGCCACAAACGCGCCGAAATTCCCGCTGAGTTCGTAGACACGTCCCGTCACGGTATCGTTCTTCCGATAGGGGCTGTCCGTTTGCAGATGATGATATACCTTCATGGTAGCACAGAGCCTGCTGCTCTTATCTATATAGAGCGCAACAAGGCATTCATCCCCCGGCTTTACTTTGGCTGTCTGCTGTTTAAACGGCAAAAACAGATCTTTCTCCAATCCCCAGTCCAGAAAGGCTCCGATATCCGTCACATCCGAAACTGATAAAACTGCCGTCTCTCCCGCCATCAGTTTCGGCGTTCTGACCGTTGCGATGGGCCTGTCGGAAGAATCCCTGTAGATAAACACTTCCAGTTCATCATCCTTTTTCGCCCCCTCCGGCACCTGCTTTTTCGGCAGAAGCACTTTCTCCTTTTCATCCCCCAGGTAGACGCCAAACTCCACTTCCTTCACGATTTTTAACTTCTGTCTCTTTCCCAGTTCTATCATAGTTTCCCTCATCCTTTTTCTCCGGTCATCTCCACAACCGCATAGGGCTCGCCGGTCTTATCATTTAAACTTACCGCGCAGCCATCCTCCTTCGCATATACCACGGGGTAGAAGACATCGCCCAGATATGCCTGTTTCTTATATTCCGCCCGCAGACGCCTGATCGCAAACGCTTCCTCCGCATGCTCAAGCGCCATCTTCACATACTGTCCGTTGTTGACATGGTGGTTGCTGTCCAGATGCTGCCTTGTGATGACAAACTCCGGTTTCGCCTCCCCCTCCTGCGGCACCACGATCTTCCTTGGCAGATACTCCATCTCAAGCTTCGGATCAAGCACATAGCCATCATACATGTCCTGAGAGGGCTTCTCCGGTTTTCCTGTCTTAAGATCGAGCAGTGTCCAGATCGAATTTGCGACGGCAAGCCGCTTTCCGCCCCCATCCTCCATCCAAAAATTACGGTATCCGATAAAGCCCCTGAACGCATAGGGCAGTGTACCTACCTTCACGCTTTCCCCGATCTCCGGGTATCTCTCCACATCGATCTGCCAGGAACTTAAGGCCCACACCAGCCCGCGGTCCAGCATATATCTCACACCAAGCCCGAGGTCTTCCGCTTGAAACGTGGAACAGTCCTGAAAATAGTTTAACAGGCTGTTCATCGTCAGTCTGTTCTCACAGTCCCCCTCGCTGTATCTGATTCTTGCGTCAAATGTGTACATTTCCGCTTCCCTCTTTCCCGACAGACAGCTTTGTCTGCCGTCCTGTCACTTTCTCGCCATATTCTGCCTGTCACAAAGTACATTGTACTCTGCGCGTTCTGCTGCCGCAAGTCTTTTTTTAAGATTTTCCCGGTTTTAAAATCGCTGCCACCCGTAAAACGGGTGGTTCGGATGCAGGCTATAAGCCCGCTCTACCTGGCGCGCCTCAAGACGCTGGCTTTCTATTTTGACCGTGGGAAGTCTTTTTCATATCCTTCCCGCGGCTCCGTTCAAGCCACTTTGCATTTGACTCGTTGGCGCCTCTCTGGCATACATAGGCAATTCTTGCCCCTGTATATGCCGTAGACCATGCATATTTTCGGCTGATTCCAAGTTTCATCAGATTCTCTGCCCTGTTCTTCGGCGTTTTCCAATGCTTCCAAATACACATTCTCAGACGATAGCGTATGTTGCTATCCAGCCGTTCGCACAGACCTTTCATACTTCCGATTTTGAAGTAGTTAATCCATCCTCGGATAAGCTGGTTGAGTTTATTCACTTTGTAATCGTTGCTTACTCCCCAACTCCTGCACGTGAATTTCTTCATTTGTGCTTTGAACTTTGCTACTGCCTTGGGGTGTGGTCTGGCTTTATATCCTTTGGCAAATGCGTCATAGTAAAATCCAAAACCGAGATACTTTATGCCCTTGGGCTTATCAACCTTGCTCTTTTCGGCCTTTACTTTTAATCCAAGTTTTTCCTCGATATATCGGGTTATGCTCTTCATTACTCGTTCTGCCGCCTGTCTGCTTCCGGCCATAATGATTAGGTCGTCTGCATACCGGACGAAATCCAGCCCTCTTACTTCAAGTTCCTTGTCCAGCTCGTTAAGCATGATGTTTGCTAACAGCGGCGATATATTCCCTCCCTGTGGTGTACCGATGATTGTATCTTCATACTCGTCATCAATCATTACACCACTGACAAGAAATTTTCTTACCACCGATATGACATCTCCATCCTTTATTGTTCGTCCGAAGATTGTCATTAGCCTGTCATGGTCTACTGTGTCAAAGAACTTTGCAAGGTCAATGTCCACAATCCAGTTATGTCCATCGTTCATCATTTCCAGTACTTTTAAGACTGCCTGTTGCGCACATCGGTTTGGTCTGAATCCATAACTGTGGTCGTGAAATTGCTCCTCAAATATCGGAGTGAGTACCTGTGATACCGCCTGTTGCCTACGCGCACTCGGGACTTTCACCCGTTAGAAAACGCCCATGCTGGGCAAACAAAAATATCCCGGAAGATTTCCTTCCGGGATTTCACACAGGGCTACAAGGATTCGAACCTTGAAATGACGGAGTCAGAGTCCGTTGCCTTACCGTTTGGCGATAGCCCTTTAACTTACTTTAGGTATTATACAGGATTGTTTTTCAAAAAGCAAGTACTTTTTTAAAAAAATAAGTATGAAAATAAAGCTGTTTTTTATTATTTATAACCATATATGCCGCCACCACAGCTCCTACAAAAACTGCTCTAGGTCTTTTTTATCATTGGAGTACTTGAACGCGCTCTGTACCGAGATATCACCTCCACGCACCAGACGGCACAGATCCCCGTTCAGCGTATGCATGCCGTTTGCCGACGAGGACTGCATGATCGATCCCATCTGATAACACTTATTTTCCCTGATCAGATTTAGCACCGCATCCGTACCGGTCAGGATCTCTGTCGCTGCAATGCGGCCCTTCCCGTCTGCTGTGGGAATAAGACACTGGGTCACAATTCCTTTCAGGATACCGGAAAGCTGCGTCCTGATCTGATTCTGTGCCCCAACAGGACAGGCGTCGATAATTCTGTCAATGGTCTGGCCCGCACCCGTAGTGTGGAGCGTTGACATCACAAGATGACCTGTTTCTGCCGCTGTCACCGCTGCAGAGATCGTCTCGTAGTCACGCATCTCTCCCACCAGTATTACATCCGGATCTTCCCGCAGCGCACTGCGCAACGCGCCTGCAAAGCTGCCCACATCTTCTCCCACCTCACGCTGGTGGATCAGCGAAAGCTTATCCTCATAGACGTACTCAATCGGATCCTCCACCGTGATGATATGCTCCGCCCGGCTTTCGTTGATATATTGTATTATAGATGCCAGCGTCGTAGACTTTCCGCTGCCTGTGGGCCCTGTGACAAGAATCAGTCCCCGGGGTTCCTTCGCCATTTCCCTCAGCACTCCGGGCAGTTTTAACTCTTCAAGGCTTGGAATATAACTGTTTAACAGTCGAATCGTTGCCGCCAGTTTCCCCTGAAAACGAAATACATTAACGCGCTGTCTTTGTCCATCCGGCGTGGCAATCGCAAAGTCAAGATCCCGTCCTGCCTCCAGCCGGTCTCTCTGTTCACCATCCAGCGCTTCCAGAATGATCTCCCGGATCCGGCTCTTTTCCGGCTGAAACTGCGCCTGTACAAGTCCGCCGTTGATCCGCACCAGAAGAGGACGCCCCTCCGATATATGAATATCTGATGCTCCTGCCTGTCTTGCCATTGCTATCACATTGTTCAGTCTTTCCATATGCCCTTCTCCTTTACCAGTCTATCCCCTGCCTTCGTTCTCCGCTGCCCGAATATGTTCTCTGTTTCACAGCCGTCCGAATCATCCGGCATAGTACGCAACCTTCACCATTTCCTCCGTGCTTGTCATACCCTGCCTCACCAGATCAAGCGCGGAGTCCTTTAACCGCCGCATTCCCTGGGTGCGGATCGCATAATCCCCGATCTCTTCCGTGAGAGCCCCCTGCATGATCATCCCGCGGATATCCCTGTCCACCCGGAAAATCTCATGGATGGCGATCCGTCCCATATAGCCAATGCCATTGCAGCGGGGACAGCCCACGGGATCATACACAGTCTGCACCTTACCACCGAAAAGCAGACGTTCTTTTTCCATTATCTCCCGCTCCCTTTTACAGTGAGGACAAAGCTTACGCAGCAGCCGCTGCGCCACTGCTCCCACAAGGGAATTGGCGATCAGATAGGGCTCTACTCCCATATCCTTCAGGCGGACCACCGTGGAAACTGCATCATTCGTATGAAGCGTAGAAAACACTCTGTGTCCGGTGATTGCAGCGCGGATGGAAATCTCCGCCGTCTGCGCATCTCTGGTCTCCCCAACCATGATCACATCAGGATCCTGACGCAGCAACGCCCGCAGTCCGTTTTCAAAATCCAGTCCTGAAACCGGATTCACCTGCATCTGGTTTATCCTGGCCAGATTTTTTTCCACCGGATCCTCAATCGTGGAAATATTGATCTGCTCTCTGGAGATCGCCTCCAGCACCATATACAATGTTGTAGTTTTACCAGAACCGGTGGGACCTGTCAGGTAAATAATACCATTCGGTGCCTTCAGCATGTTGGAAAAGACCTCGTGATCCTCTTCACTCATACCGAAAGTCTTTCTGTTATCAATCTGTGTATTACCGGAAAGCAGGCGCAGTACCGCTTTCTCCCCAAATACTGTGGGAATGATCGACACACGGATATTGAGCTGTTCCTCCTCCATTTTCATGCGAAAATGGCCGTCCTGCGGGATCCGCCTTTCCGCTATATCCAGATTTGAAAGAATTTTAATACGGGCAATCAACGGTGCCTGCAGCATTTTTTTCAATGTCACAAACTCCACGATCACACCATCCACACGCATGCGTATCACAGTCCTATGTTCAAAAGGCTCAACGTGAATATCGCTGGCTCCCGTGCTGTAAGCCCGTTTGATCAGGGAATTCAGGAGATTGATCACAGGAATTTCCCCATCCCCTTCCTCAGGCAGGATCTCCTCCGTCTCCATCTCCTCCTCAATGCTGGCATTCGCCTCCCTGGAAGCCCGCTTTGCACCGATATCCGCATAGTAGTAATGGATGGCCCGCGTCAGCGCATCCTTTTCCGAAAGCAGGAGCGACAGCTCACACCCCGTAGTCTGTCGGATATCTTCCAGCCCATAAAAGTTTAATGGGTCATTAACTACAACAGTCAACACATTGCCCTGACATTTCACTCCAAGTATCATGTACTTTTCAGCCAGCTGTCTGGGAATCCTTTCCACTGCCTCGCTGTCCACGGTCAGCCTGTCGATCTCTGCTTTCTGCAGATCAAGCCTCGACGCCAGCGCCTCCAACATCTGTTCCTCGGTTACAAACCCCAGTTCAATCAGAATCCCCCCAAATCTCTTTCCCCTGTTCTGTTTCTGGTAAGCCGCAGCCTTTGCGATCTGTTCCTCTGTGATATAACCGTATTCCTTTAAGACTTCCCCGATGGGAATATTTTTAAAAGTACTGCTCATGGCGTCTCCCCCTGCTCCAGTATACTTTTATCACACATATAAAGTTCCAGCTCCAAAGCCAGAAATTCCGTCTCTGCGCCTGCTTCCTGTATTCCCTCATTTTGTACCCGGCGGGAATAGCTTCTCAGCCGGATCGCCGGGTAATCCCTCATCAGCCTGTCAATCAGTTCCTCCGCCTGTGTCCTGCTGCCGGAAGCAGTCAGAGTTACCACCGGCGCATATACATAACTTTGTGTGTTCTCTTCCTCTTCCCCATCGCCTGCCATGTCTTCTCCGTCCGGCCTGGTATCTGCCGTGATATCCGTCATTATGTCAGCTTCTCCGGCCATGTCTCCGGGCAGCTCCACTTTCCCGGCCTTCTCCGCATAGGGATACATCTGAAATACCATGCCCTCTTCCGGCATCGCAATATTCAGGCTCACAGCCTGCATGCCGCAGGAAAGTACGATCCCGGTGATCTCCTTATCCACTTCCTCGCTCCCCAGCATCGGATAAAAGTCCTGAGTGGACACCCGAAACAAATCAGCCAGCTCATTCCTTCGCTGTTTCAGCCCGTTAGCCTCAGCTATCCGCGCATCCATTTCCTGCTTCTGACTTTCCAGGAGAACGAGCCTGTCACCAATATCCATGTAATAGTTGATCAGAGGTCTGAAAGCAAAAGCGCCAAAGCCCGCAATAATCACAAAGTAAACTAATATCAGTAATAGTTTTTTATCCCGTTCCGTTAATTTCATTCCCTTCCTCCAACTGCTTCCACACTGTCCGCCCCACACTGCAGCCGGTTTGCCATACAGACGCAGCACATCATTTTCCGGCACTCCCTCTCAAAATGCAACTTACCTCAACCTGATATCTTTCGTCATTCTCGGAATATCCATAACCTGCATAATCCACATCCACAAACATGCCCGTATCTTTTAAAGCCGAAATATACTGGTTCACATCATCCACAAGAGGCGTGCTGATCGCCATTCTGATTTCACCCGCAAGGGCATTATAACTCTCTATTCTGACATTCATGTCATAAGGTGCCGCAGCCAGAATCTTATCCGTCACAGCACTATCCGCCAGCGGATAGGAACGCTTCATCTCTCTGACCAGATTGGCTTCCCAGAGCAGCCGCTCCATATTGCCTATCCCATGATTCAGCCTTTCCACTTCAAACTTTTGAGAAATCCTTTCCGCATCGGTCAGATACTCCGATATCTCCGTAGCTCTCCTCATGCGTATACCGCATAGCAGCATAAGCACCACCGTCCCCACAATGCAAAGCGCAATAAGCGTAAGCAGAGGTACCGCCTTCTTCACCGAAAAATTCAGGCTCTTCTCTTCCTTTTTCCGTTCTCGTAACGCCTGCAGCATATTAACGGATTTTTTCGCCTCCAAAAGTCCACCCGCCGCCATAACGTTATCCGCATAGGGTTCCATAAACGGCTGCACCTGCATCTCCAGATCAAAGCTGTCCAGGCTTTCCTGACAGTTCGCCGTATCCTGCTCCTGAAAACCGCACAAAAACACTTTCGTCAATTTTGTCTTCGTTCTCTGACCCATATAAAACTGACGGATCGAACTGACCGAACGGGCGATCTCCGTATAAAATTCTTCGGAACCGGCCTCGGAAAACATACGCTTTCTGTCCGCTGAAATCAGCCTGCCGCCGCTCCACAGTACACTTGTCAGTATCATATCATCAAGAAGCAGCAGAATATAAGCCCCACTCTGCAATCCGCCACAGGAAGCAAAATACCGCGTCATCGTCTCTCTGGATACTGTGATCCGTTCCAGTGTCACCCCAATGTCTGCGAATATTTTCTGCCAGTTCTCAATGTAGCTGCTGTTTACCATAACTGCCAGAGTATCCTGACCGCCCGCATCCAGCTCTTTCAGAAAAGCATAATCATAGAGCCTCTCCTCATACTGTTCCATATCGGCAAACTCTCTACGGATAACCCCTGCGATCTCGCCCCTCTTCATCCTGGGAAGACTCAGCGTCTTTACGGAAAAATGGGAGGATTCCAATACCAGTCTCACTTTTCTGCGCGGAAGATCCTCTTTTCTCCAGAGTTCCCGGAGCTGTTGCGTCAGTTCCTGCTCATTCGTGATCATTCCGTTGAGCAGACTTCCTTCCGGCATCCGGTATATGATGCTCTTTGCCCGCCCGGGCAGCTTTCCCCCTTCCGCTCCACAGGCAATAAATACCGTATTGTTTGACAAAAATACAGAAGTAATCATCTAAACTTCCTCTCTTCTCCGCTTATTCATTCATACGAAGAGCTCTCTATCGCATGATAGGAACCGTAGATCGGCTGGATCACAGAAATAATTACAAAGCCTATCACTACAGCCATCACAACGATCATAACCGGCTCAATGAACGTCACCATCCTGTTCATTGCCTGTTCCGCCTCATAGTCCAGCGTATCTGCAATGGAATCAAGCATCCTGTCCAGGCTTCCCGTCTCTTCACCGACGCGGATAGACGCTGCAAGTTTCCGATTAAAACCATCCACATGATCCAGTCCTTCCGAGAGCGCCCCGCCTGCACGCACAAGAGAAATAACCTTATCAAACTGGCTTTCAATATAACTGTTCCCTATCGTACTCCTGCTCACCTGCAGCGCCGTCATAACCGGCAGCCCCGACGAGTAAAGGGAACTCAACGTCCGCCCGAATCTCGCAGTATAAATACTTTTCAACAGCCTGCCGAACACAGGCAGATGCACTTTGCACTTATCCCACCAAAATCTGAAACCAGGCCTGTTCCTTATAAAACTAAACAGAACACCGAAAAACAACAATCCAGCCAAAAACTGAAGCCAGTACTCTTTCAGTCCGTCGCTGAATCCCATCACGATGCGGGTGGATAAGGGAAGCGAATCCATCCGTTCAAACAGACTCTTAAACTGCGGGATCACAAAGGTAAAAATAATCAGCACAACAATCACGATCAGCACAGCAAGAATACAGGGATACACCATGGAAGAAGTTACCTTTGACCGCAGCCTGGCCTCCTTCTCATAATGATCTGCCATACGCAGTATCACCCTGTCCATATTGCCGCCCGCCTCCGCTGACCGCACCATATAGATCAGAAGTACAGGAAAAGCCTCTCCCTGCTCCTGCATCGCCTCCGACATCGGATTGCCCTGCCTGACACTCCGCAGCACCGCCTCGTACAGCTTCGTCTGTTCCGGCTTATTCGTCTCCTCTCCGGCAACGATAGACAGCGCCCGTACAAGAGAAACCCCCGCCGAAAGCAACGTTCCCAGGGAACGGCAGAATTCTGCTGCCTCCTTCGATTTTAAGCGTTTCGTTCTGCCGGAATTTCCCTTCCGCTCGTAGTAGACCAAAACCAGTTCTTTTTCCCTGAGCCCATTGTGCAGCTGTATCTCATCGACGGCTTCCATATTCCCGCGCACACGTCTTCCATATTTATCACGAGCTTTGTACTTGTACACTGCCATATCCTCTGTCCTCGTCTACAGTAAGTTTAAGCGTTACTCCCAAATACCTTCTCCATCAGGTGAAAAATCCCAGATACCAGTTCAATATATTTTCACCCGCAAACATTGCTGTCGCCATCCCGACACATAAAAATGGACCAAAAGCAAAATGATCTTTCTTTCCCTTCCTTTTTGTAGCAAGCAGCCACATCCCGTAGATACCGCCGCCCATCACCGCCAAAAACAAAGCCAGCAGATTTAGCTTCCATCCTAAAAAAATGCCACATGCCGCTGTCAGCCTGATATCGCCGCCACCGAAAGCGCCCGGCACAGGTATCGTCAACAGATATAGCGGCAGACTGACACAGATCATGCCGATCCCCCTCTCAAAAATCGATACCTCCGGAAAAAACAGGCAGGACAGTATCCCCACAACCCCTGCTGCCAGGACAAATGAAAACGGGATCTCCATCGTATCGAGATCAACAAACGACACTACTGTCAGCACACAGAGAAACGCAAAACTCACGATCGCTCCCGGGTTCATTCCATAATGGTGCAGGCAGCAAACCCCAAGCACACCGCCAAGCAGTTCCACAGCCGGATACCGCATGCTCACTTTCCTGCCACAGTAACGGCATTTACCCCTCAAAATCACCCAGCCTAACACGGGAATCATATCAAATGCTCCGAGAACATGCCCACAGGAGAGACACATACTCCTGCCCGTGATAAAATCCATCTTTCGCGGCAGACGGTAGATCACCACATTTAAAAAAGAAAAGATACAGCTTCCGAGTATGAAAATAAGTATCATCACAATTCCAGTCATTCTAAACTCCATGCTATTTTCTTCAGCCCTTTTCACTCTACGGACAGAATATCCCGCATTCGATAAACCTGCCAGTTCGACTGCCCGTCCTCACCAGCTGTATAGAAAACAAGCATTTTCCCCTTTCGGTATATAAATCCGGTTGGGCCATTGATTTCTTCATCCCATCCCAATACTCTGAGCTGTCCGTCTGCATCCGCATATTTAATGATCTCCTTTTCAGCATCCTTCTTTAAACCGCTCTCCCTGTCGGCATCATAGGGTGTACTGCCATAGCCGTAATACTTTATCGCTGTCAGACGTATCGCCAGTTCCACGCTCTTCGCCTGCCCCAGCATGGTTCTTGCTTCCATACGGCCGCTCACACAGGTATAGCACCAGAATAACAGAAGTGCCGCCATAGAAAACACCAGTATGCAGTTAATGTTTTTTCTGATCCGGGCGGTATGTATCTCCCGCCTCTTCCGGTTCTGCGCATACATCTCCGGCGCTTCGTCGGTGATTTTCATGGTATCCATGGGGGACTCCTTTGCAACGTTTTTTCTACTGCCACTGCCATTAACTTTTTGGATCAGGCCTGCTGAGCAGATAAAACAGCAGACCTGATTAAATAATCCTGAATCCCTTTATATAACAGCGCTTTTATTACACTTCTGCTGCCAGGGCATATGCAGACTAATCCATACTGCCTATTTTCTCCCATGCTCCATCTTTCAGATGCATTACAACTGTGCCGTCTCCGCCGGCCGGAATAAATTCCACCTTCATTTCTTTAATGGAATGTTTCTCAGAACTTTTAGTACCTGTAGAATACTCAACTACCTGTAAGGCTGACACATTCACACCCGATAATTCCTTAACTTCTTCACCTTTTGCATCAGTGGACTGCAATTTAGTCGTCCCTAAATATGGAGTATCTGTGCCATCATAATGCTCTGATTCAACAGTCTGCGCCGCCAGATAAACAGTTCTTGCCTCCACCGCATACGATTTTTCTCTCGCCTTATCTATCCAGCCAACCAATGCCGGTACCAATAACGCCGCCAAAATCGCCAGAATAACAATGACAACAATCAGTTCTACCAGTGTAAACCCCTTATTATTCTTTTTTCCATTTCTCAGTTTGGATCTGAGATCCATTGCATAATGCTTCATCATGTCTTTACTCTTCCTTTCTTTTGCTTAAGTTTGTTAATATGTTGTATTTGAAACCACCTTTGGTGAATTTCCCGGTTTACCGGATCAAAGTGCCGGCCAGTGTTGCAGCCGCCCCCTGTCTCTAAGGTTCTGCAGGCTCCTCCACGATTTTTTCCGCTTTCATATTCATACAGCGCACATTCGTTTCCTGTGTATAAGAATACTCAGAAATCATGTTGGTCACGGTGAGGCGTACAATAATAATATTTTTATCAGGCTTCTTCCGGAATCCCAATGTGATCTCATTGTCACGGTAGAGGCCTTTTCCATAGGACCAGTCTATTTCCTTTCGTATCTCTGTGTCTGTTCCGTCATCCGACTTTATTGCATCATAGACGATCTGCAGTCTCCCCTTCCCGCCGGTATCATCGTCTGACGTAACGCTTATTACCGCCGGATTTCCACCCTTATCGCTGTATGCCGCCTGCCTGTAATAACCTTCATACGCATCGCCGGGCGGATAAGGATCGCTGAGTTTTATGGCAGGTATGTCTGCTGCCCCATCCTCCAGATAACTGTCCGCGTAACTCAGTTCATTCACCACGGTTTCCATAATAATTGCGGCGTCGTTATGCACCCGGTTCATTCCCTTGATATGCAAAGTCATTTTTGTCGCCGGTGCGATAAGCATTGCCGCTGCCGTCATAAAAATTGCGGCCACTGCAAAAGTAACGATCAGTTCTATCAGTGTCATACCTCTGCTGTCTGTCCTCATTTTCGTATCTGACCTCACCTCCCTTCCCATGCTAAACTCTCCCCGGATATTCCGCGCAGTAACCATTACTTTACCATTACTCGCCAATATAATAAATCTGTAATGAATCTTCCGATCCTTTCGCTGTTCTCCGTATCTTCATTGACCCCCATCTCTCACCGGATGTGGTTTTCAGACTTAAATCCCAGCCGCCGGATCCCATATAGCTGTCATCATAATTATTATTCACATAGTCATTCTCCGCCTGTACCGCTTCCATCCATACTTCATCCGCATGGGCCGCATATCGGCCGGAAGCAGTGATCGAAACCTGCAAAAGCAGCAGTACGATCATCAGTACTGCAAAAGATACGATAACCGAAACCAGTGAAGTTCCTCTCTGATCTTTCATCACTCACGCCCCTTTACATACCATATGCCTTTCCATTCAAGCTCTCCCGATCCGGCCGCAGGTTCCAGCCATTTACCATAACGCGTAGTCACAGAAAACTGCTCGCCCTGCACCTCTGCTCTGACTGTTACCACCAGATCCACATACAAATCCTCCGGGTCCGTACTGCCGTTGTCGGTTTCCCAGTACATTTTTATTTCCAGATCCCCCAATTCCTCCGGAAATCTGGTTGTTCCGGAGCCGGGATCCGGCTTAAATGTCAGAATCGCCACTTCCGCTTCATGTTCAAAATCTCCTGTATATGCCCGCCAGCTTCCGTCATCAAACTTTTTCTTTATGTTTGCACTTAAATTACCCGGATCGCCGGAGTTATATAATGGCTCTTTCTCCAGATTTTTATCCATCCATTCCGCAAAGGAGACCGCTGATGCTCTGCACTGCTTCTGCGCCGCAGCACGCTGTGCTCCTGCAAGCAGCAGCGAGGAGGAGAAAAGCATGGAAAGAGCCAGCGCCATAAATAAGAACATCAGACACATGACAATGATCATCGTATAACCCTGATTTTTTCCTCTCTCCACTGTCTTATTTCCCTGCATAGTTTTTCTTCTCCGGCCTCCGTCTGCCTGCGGCTCCCCTGCAAGGCTCCTTTCCATATTCTATCCTGCGCCAACGGCAGCGTTTCCCGTCTCTGCCGTTTACCGGTTATTCTGAGCTCTCTGCCACGTCCTCACCGGACATAGTACCGTTTCCGACAGTGATATCATTTCCGGACACATCCTTTTCTCCGACATCAGGTCCCTCTTCCTTCCTGTCTTTTTCCTCTTCCGGCGAAAGTTCTTCTTCCGGCAAAACTTCTGGCGCTGTCCGCTTCAGCCCAAACAGCTTAAGTGTCAGGTCGCTCAGGTCATTCGCGCTCAGCGTATCTTCAAAATAACCCAAAACCGCCGTTCTGCTTCCCAATGCCGTATTTACATCAACCCTGCTTATCGTAATCACAGTTTCATCTGCCGGATCCCTCTGCCATCTGGTAAGCTCTTCCACAAGGTATCTCTCCTTATCCGGCGCCTCCACTTTAATATCCACCATGGATGTACCGATAAACTTCCGGCTGCTGATTTCACTGCCATCTGCTGCAAGAGCCACCCCTTCCGGCAGTTCCAGCCAGATCTCTGACACTTTTCCTGCCCTCACACTGTAACAGAGTCTCGCATCAGTCGGTATTGCATAAATGAACTCTCTTCCGTTTTCCTCCAGCTTATACGTATATGTGACAGAATACAGCATATAGGAATATACTGTCTCACCGTTATCAGCCGTCTCTTCCTTCGGCATATCCTGCTGACCATCCAGAACAGTTCCACTGCCGTCTTTCAGGATAAATGGCCTTTCCGTTGATGTTCCATCAGGATTTTCTTCCGCCTTTTCCAGAATATAGGATCGCTCTTCTCCCGGTATTATTTCTTCCTTCACCGTACCGTCCGGCTGACGTACAGCTTCCGTCCTGTCTGCCCCTTTAATATAGATTTCATATCCTTTTGCAAACTCAACCGGTTCAAACCCCAGTCTCGGCTGACGCACGGATAAGGTATAGAGCGTTCCCGTTCCGATATCCGTTGTATTGCCATCTATCGTATAGTGATACTCTCTGTCTGTCGTCTGATTTTCCGGTATTTCCACTGCTGCAAGCTTAACCTGCGGCAGTTTCACGCTCTTCCACTCAGTCCATTCTGAGCTGATCATGCTGTTCGATACCGCACGGGCTCTGTACCGGAGCGTTCTTCCTGCCTGCCCCGCGTCAAAAATCCTGACGGGCGGTTCATTCATCCAATAGACCGCCGACTGCAGATTACCGTCCATTTTAGACGGCTCCGCACTGATATAAATTCCATGTTCAGGATCAACCACTGGTCTTTCATTCTCATCCCATGCCATAAGCCCGCCTGCTCCGCCGTTCGCCGCCGCATCCCAGACAAAAAGACCGCCATTGCCATCTTCAGCCTCGCTGCCTGTCACAAAATACTCTATCTGATAGGAAGCATCCACATCTGCAGGAGCATTGTTGTCTGTTATCTGCAGTTTAAACTCTGCAAACTCTTCCGGCAGCAATGCCGCAGCAGAATCAACAGGTACATCATTGCGCATAAGTTCCGGTGTCTGGCCGGGTTCTGACAACCGATCCGGTATTTTCATGAATGCACTTCCGCTCTCCCCGGAATTCAGATATTTGGCGGAATCATTACTCACCGCTATCACGGAAAATGTTACTTCTTTCGCGTCTTTCAAATCCGGATACTGATCCAGATCTATCTCCAGTTCTCCAACATCGCCTGCAGATATCCTGACCGGAGAAATATCCCTTCCTGCTGCATCCTTTCCTCTCACGACAATCTCATATCCGCCCACACCGCTTTCTGACGATCTTACCCAGTTCAGATCAAAGATCAATCCGTCTCTGTCCCTGAGTTTTGCATTCGGTTTCGGCACACTGCTCAACCGTATCGGAACGGAAAGCTCTTTCGGTTCAGCGGATGCACCGATATAACAGCTTCCTCCCGCCTCATCCCGTTTTCCAAGTCGTTCCACCGTCAACACCAGTTTCTCATATTTCCAGTTGTTTTCCTCCAGTCTTATAGAATAATCCTTTATCGGATCTTTCTCTGAGTTTCTGAATAAAATGATTTCCGTATCTCCGGTTTTTCCCGTTACCGTCACCACATATTCTGCATCTTTATAATCATCCCCGGCATATGGAATGATCACGCCGTCCCTTTCCACGGCATCCCAGTACAGAGTATGTGTAATGGAACCATCACCCGCCATCTCTGTAACAACTTTATCTCCGGGCACCGGTTCAGGATACATCGCATAGCCCTTCAGTGTCCTCAGATCGATTTTGACATAGCTGCTGTTAAATGCTGCCTGATCCGATTTTACCGCTTCCGATATTGTACTGCCCGTTATCTCATTTGTCGTATCATTTGTTATATAGTATTTAAAGTCTTCCATTTCCCATGGGTAAAATCGAAGCGTAACTTCTTTTCCTCTGTCCGAAACACCCAGGCTGATATTTTCCATAACCTCCCGTATTGTCCCCTGATCCACAGAAGACAGATCTATCGTACAGTATTCCTCCCCCTGCATATTCGGCAGCAGCACCGTACTCTCTCCCAGTTTTTCCCCGCCGAGCCAGAACTCCGCCATACAGGTAATATTGGTATACTGATAATTACTGCCGGACTGTTTCAGGCGGAACCGATAGCCTAATTCGTCACTGACTGTGCCGATAAATTCTCCAATCTGATCAGCCCTTGCCAGTTCTGCTTTCAGCGTTCCCTGTTTCGCGTAGAAGGAAAACATTTTTACCAGATCGTCTGATTTCCTGTAACGATCCGTCGCTGCATCCACAGGCTTTGCATATGCTGTGAGCGTCACTGTGCTCGTACCGCCGGAACTGAGTCCCCTGTTGCTGTACGTCATCAATCCGGTTCTCCGTTTTCCGGCAGAAAGAATTCCGGGTGAGCCTGCGTCGTCATCGACATTTTTCAGTTCTATCTCCCACTCACTGCCATATGCCCCATAATCTGACGCATTATCCAGAACCCAGTAACCGCATATCTGATCTGACCGTCCATCCTTACTTACTTCAAAATGGATCTGAGGTGTGGGCAGTTTCGATTTTGTTTCTAATGGATCAGAAATCTTCCAGTTAGAATACTCTTTTCCATTTTCTTTGACCGGCGCCACAATTCCTCCGTACCCGTCAGCTTTTACCGCCCTTACCCGTGCCTGTATCCGGGAATACTTCGTTCTGTCCTTCCCCTCAAACAGTGTATCTACATCTATCGTCCAGGTGTTTATTCCCGCATCTCCTATCTGATCCTTCACAAGCAGTTCCGTAAGTTTCCCTGCATCATCGAACACCCCTATTTCCACCTCATAACCGGCTGTGCAGAATATGGAATCCGGATGGGCTTTATAAGTTACCTTATATATATCTTCCGTCTCCTCCAGATCAACGCTTTCCGGCGCCTCAAAAGTTCCGCTGTCCATGCCAAAAAGCAACAGGGTGTATGCATCTTCCGTTCCATGATCTTTTCTGTATCCGCAGGCGCTGAAATTTACTTTCAGATTTTCAATATCTGATAAAGGTCCCGGACTCTTATAAGTTCCTTCTACATCTGTAAACTGAATATATCTTTCTTTACCGGTACTGTCCGCCGGCAGGTACAGCCGTTCATGTTCCGTGTCAAAACGGGTCACCTGGACCTCCTCTCCCCACCAGTTCTTTTCGTTGATTGCCTTGAATCGTCCGTTGGCAGAATTGCGCTCCGCCACCCTGGTTCCATTCCTTTCCTCTGGTTCTTTCCCATTTGTATTAAAAAAATAATAATTATCCTGAAACTCAAACCTGGCGCTTCCAGAATATGCAACAGGGTTTTGCCTTTCACTGCACTCTCCTGCATTCAGACATTGCCGCACTATATTAGTTCCCCCTGAAAAATTCCGGCTGATAATCCCGGCAAAGGGGCGGTCTGAATATGTTCCCTTTCCATAATTAACACAGCGGGTCAGTGTAGCATTTATTGTCCCAGCTCTCTCATCTCCGGCAAAAATTCCTGCACTTACCCTGTTGCTGTCATTTGCATTCTGAATTTCAGCGGCATTATAACAGTCCGTAATTATCAACGTAAAAGCAGCGCTCCCGGGGTTATAGACGCCGAAAATACCGCCGGCTGCTCCATTATTTCCCCTCGTATTTTTTGCATCATGAACAATTTTCCCTTCATTGCCGCATCGTTCTATGGTGATGGTAACGGGCGTTCCCCACCAGCCGGTCCCGATAATACCGCCGGCGCCATTTAACTGACTGTTCCCATTCACCGTATTGGAAATAGAAACGGTGCCCCTATTTATGCACTCACGGACTATGCCATTGCTGCCTCTCCAGTCTGCGATAATGCCGCCGGCTGCTCTGACAGCTCCGGTTACAGCTCCGAAATTTTCACATTTTTCTATCGTAAAACCGCCCCGCAGTTCCGTGATCTGTTCTCCGATAATACCACCGGACATCCAGTTTCCTGTTACCGCCGCATAATTTACCAGTTCTCTCTGATCCCGGACAGATTTGTTGCACCCTATGATACCACCGGTAGGATATCTCTCCACCTCGCTTCCCATACTGTTCTCAATGGTCCATCTTCCGGTTCTGCAGTTTTCCAGTATGCCAAACGTACCGTTAAAACCAGCAATTCCCCCTATGACACATCTGCCGTTACCCTTATCTCCACTGTTATAAATCCCTGGTCTGGCCTTGGCATCCGCCCCATCTCCTTCCGGATCAGACAGATTATTTTTCAGTTCGCCAAGATTGTATGCCACAATGCCTCCCACATAACCATAGTTTGCCGAAACGCTGCACCCTCCCTGCAGTTTGCAGCCGCTTATCATTCCATTTTCCGGATTAACGCCGCATATTCCACCCACATAGGCGCCTCTTACCTGATCATAATATCCTCCAAATCCCGTGTCTCCCGAGATACCCTTTACCACCCCTCTGGTACCAGTGCTCTCAGCGTCCCCGGCAAGCACACAGTCTTCAATGCTGCCTGTGCTGGATTCCAGTTCATTTCTGCCTGCGATCCCACCGGTCCCATACTGTACGCCCGACGTTCCTTCCACGACTCCACTGAATGTGATACCGGTTATCATACCGGCATTGGCCCCAACAGCACCACCGACGGTTCCTGTTTTATCCATGCCTGCACTTACTTTCAGATTTATCTTACCCCTTTCAATCTTTCCTGAAGCAGGGCTATCCGTTCCATCCCGCATATTCGTACCGGCGATCCCCCCCAGAAAACTCTCCTGAGACAGGGTGGTGATTTCCGGTCTCTTACCACTATTCTCCGCTGCTTCCGAATCCGAAATATTTCCGGTATTTCTACCTGCGATCCCGCCGATCATCCGCCGCTCTTTTCCTGATACATTGATATCGCTGACCCTCACATCTCCTTTTAAAATACAGTTTTCTATCTCACCACGGTTTTCACCCGCTATACCGCCAATGGCATCTATTCCTCTCACTGTGATGATTGCTCCCGCAGTGCCGTCCCATACCGTACACCTATTTATTACACCGTTGTTTTTGGCAGCAATACCGCCCGCCATTCCCCCTGGCGCCTCGACGCTCCCACTATTCTGGCAGTTTTCCACACTGTTGGTCCCGCCCATAATTTCAGGTACAATACCTCCCGCTATTCCCCGGGCTGATGTCACTTTTCCCATGTTCCGGCACCCGGTCACTTTAGCATTCTCTTTCAGTACTCCTCCGATACCCCCTGCTGCCAATGCGGCGCTGATATCTGCATGATTCGTGACAACTTCTTCCTTGCCGCCAGAATCTGTTGTCCCTTCCAGAACAGCATAGATTTCTCCGGCAATTCCGCCCACGCAGTCTGCCCCGTAAATTTTTTCCGATAACACAACGCTTCCCTGAAGGCCGCCGCCCTCATATCTTCCCAGCAGTCCACCAACTGCTTTCCCCATATTCTCTGCGCCGATATTTGCCTGAACACTACAGTATCTTATCCTGTTCTCGTATTTTTTTGCGCCGTTTCCTTCCCTGGTCTTCTCACGGTTAACTGCCGCTATCCCGCCGATATACTCGCCTGTCCCAATCACAGCACTTTCGTTCCCCATATCTTTCACAGTACAGTTTTCAATAATACCCTCATTACACACTGTAATTCCGCCCAGATAGCTTTCGCCGTTTATCCTGCCGTTTAACTCACACCCTTCAATTCTTCCTTCGTTTGTATTTAATCCCGCTATTCCACCGTAATAACTTCTGTTGCTCACAGATCCTGCCGTACAATTCCTGATGGTGCCCAGGTTAACTTCCGCTATACCGCCCGAATAAGTGCCTTTTCCTTCCACACTGCCTGCGCCGCTGTTACTGCAGGAATCTACCGTCGTTTCCGGTGTGACCAGTCCGATAATGCCTCCTGAAAAAGAAAATGTATCCTGTCTGTCTTCCCCTTCTTTTCTGTTCCTGGACATACTTATAAAATCATATATAACGCTGTTCTCCGCAGTTACCTGCACCTCATTGCATATGTTTTTTAATAACAGGCCCGTATTCCAGCTGTTTGCCCCGATCACACCTCCTGCAAAAACAGGCGCCTTTACGGATGCCAGACGGCTCTCCCCCACCGAACCCTCCTCATAGACAAACTGAAGTTCTGCTGTTGTATTGTCGAGATCCTCCATTCTTTCGTCCAGTATTTTATTCACCAGAACCTGCAGTACCTCCTGTCGTCTCCCTGTCTCCTCCGAGTTTATATTCTCTTTCACACCGTCTGCCGTCAGCTTTACATACAGATCTTTTGCCCGCTCTTTCGCGTCTTTGCCTTTTTTCAAAAGCTGTGTATATCCTGCATAGCCGCCCGCAAAAGCATTTTCCGCCTCTACACTGCCAAAGAAATTATTTGTCGAACACTTAATGGTTATCTCTGCATTATTTCCGGGCGCTAAAATCAGAGCGCCCATCACGCCGCCCGCAAAGTAGTCCGCCGTCACCTCATTAGGGTTGGAAGAAAGGATCGTATCTTTAAACAGATTTTCCGTCGTATTTAACCCCACATAGCCGCCCACGTAACTCTCACCGGAAATATAGCCGCCCGACAATGCATAATTCTCAATTTTACCACTTTGTAAACTCCCACCGTCCACTACTTCAGTCGTTCCATTATAGCCGGCGATGCCTCCAACATAATGCTTTCCCGATACGACACTGTTGACCCGAATCGCTCCCGCATCTTGATAATAAATATGTCCCACATTATAGCCGGCCACACCACCCACGTAGGACGCATCTTTGCCGTACAGTCTCACCTGTGCGATCAATTCCGATGCCCCGCTCGAGGAAGTGTTGATTCTTGTCGTACATCCCTTCAGGTCACCAGCATTATAACCGGCTATGCCACCGGCGTAAAAACCATCAGAATCATAACTGCCTGTCGAAGAATAAGAAGCCACCGCTTCCACTATCCCCTCGTTTATCCAGTTCTCCACGACCATCTTTGCGGAATACTCTTCTTTTATCTCAGCATCCTCAAAAGCCTTCTTTTTTTCTTCTGTTATAGTTTCCTCTATCACAATCTCGCCATGCGGGCTCTCCAGAAATCCATTCGCGCCAACAATACCGCCCACATAATCATGGCCGATTACTTTTGCCTTGTTTGTCCTGCCCGGAGAAGTATTTACCAGCGTCCCCTCGTTTCCGCCGCTTACCGTACAGTTATTGTAGCCGACGATACCGCCTACATAGCGATAGCCTGCAATACAGGCATCGCTGCCGGTTCCATCTATATTTTTTGTCTCTTTCGCCGTTCCACTGTCCTGGATTACCCCCCCATTATTACAGCCGACGATACCGCCCACAAAAATACCTTTCAGAGCTACTTTTTCCAATGTTCCATTATCGTCCTCCGCAGGCGGGATATCGCAAGGTGCACTGATACAGTTCTGAACACGTCCTTCACTGTATCCGGCAATACCACCGATATATATCGTGCAGCTTTCCGTTCCTTTTGCAACACCATAATTTTCACAAAGATATATCCGGCCTTTCTCATCCAGACTGCCGACAATTCCGCCTACCTTTCCATTGCTTCCGGCAACCTCCGCATAATTTGTCAGATTTTTATATGGACTTTTATCCAGTTCTTCGGGTGAAGGTTCTTCTCCGGCAGCTATCCCTGACGTTGTCCTGTCCAGTCCTGCCACACCGCCTACGTTTTCCTCTCCGGCCACTTTCCCTGATACATTGGTGTCCCAGATTTTTCCGCGTCCCTCATTTATTCCACAGACAGCTCCCACGTTTTTGACTCCCTGGGCACTCACATTCGTAAGGATAAGTCCCTGTATTCTCCCCCTGTTCACCGCTATGAGACCAAGCTTCTGCTCCTCGTCTCCTGCCGCCAATCCGGTCTCCCCACCATCTTTCTCCGATAATACAAAATTTTTCAGTTCACAGTTTTTTCCTGCCGCAACCTCCAGCCCGGATTTTCCGCCCAGCACAGGAATTTCGGGAAAATAAGGCACTTTCTCCGTACTGCTTCCTGTTACAGGCACACATTTATCTGTCTCCTGCAAAGAACCTATTTTCATCCCCGACGTGCCTGCGCCTGCAGAAGAAGTACTGTGAAAAAGCCTGTCATCCGCCGACGGCCAGGCAATATCCGCCGTCTGCCGATAACATATTTCTTTTGCAGAAGAACCGATCAGACTGTTCTCTCTTTCTCTGTAACGGATATTATACAGATGCCTTATATTCTTTATCTCATAAATATCTGCCGCAGTGCCTGCCCCTTCTTCCATGGATGCAAACATGGTATTGGAAGTATTGCTCTGTTTCCAGGCGCTGGTCTTATAAGGTTTTCCCTGGGCCTGCATTCTGATATAAATATCTTCCGGCTCCGAAAAAAGCTGCAGAATACTGGCGCTGTTTTTGAAGGCATCCGTCCTGAAAACATCCGTCAATACCACCGTGGTATCCTTTGTTATCATCCCCGGATCCGCGCCATAATCGATGGAGTCTAACAAAAGATACATCTCTTCTCCACTGTTATAAGCAATGAACTCATGCCGAATGTCCTCGTCCGCTCCATTTTTCCCTGTACACTCCACAAGATATTCCGGTACTATATTCCCGTCTGCATCCTTTATATGCAGGGAAGCATCCGCCTCTCTAAGTTTATTTCCCTTTATGACAAAAGTATATTCCGGTTTATTATCACCACTATTTTTATCATATATTTCAATTGTATAGGATAAAAAGCCTCGAATTGCGCTGTATTTTTCCGGCAGCGACCATCTCAGATAAAGCTGCTCTTCATTGACAAGCTCCACATGTTCCAGTCTGGTTTTTCCTACGGCGCCGGGGGCAGCTTCCGACAGTTCCACACTGTAATAACCCATACGTTCTTTTTTGCGTATTTCTTTGCTTCGGCTTATCAGAGAAGCTTCTTTCCTGTCCGTCTCTTCAGGCGCTTTATAAACAAGTCTCTCATTTCTGTCGCTGTAGCTGATGGAATAAACCGTACCGTCGACAGGATCAAACTCTATACAGACAGCGCCTTCCATGATACTGCCATCATAAATATAATCTGCCAGTAATCCCCCCAGAGGGGTATTGATATCTGCCGTTCCCTGATCCTTTTTCATATAATATAATCTGTCAGCGTATTCTGCGCCGATCTCGGCGCCGGCCTCCTGCGGAACCTTTCCCGCAATATCTGTATTCTCTTTTCTGACAATCTCCTCCAGCTCCTTTAACTGGCCGTTGGCACGGTATCTTGTCAGCTCAGACTGAGCCGCATAGTAGATCGTCTCCGCATAATTTTCATTGCGGACAAAATCTGCGTGATGTACCCATGCAACGATCCCTGCAACAGAGACGGACAGCAGAACAGCGCTGACTGCTATCACAACAATCAGCTCTGTCAAAGTAAACCCTCTGTTTTTTTTCAGGAACTCAAACCTCTCTTCCAATATACACCACCTGATATGTAAACATTCTAATTTCTGCCCTGCCTTATCCTGCACCGCATAATCATTTTGTTATTATATCTGGCAACTGTAAATAATAAAACAGCTTTGCAAATTTAACGCTTTATTCAACAAAATTAGCATGTTATCTACCAATTTTCGGAATAAAAAAATACCCCCCGAACAGACCTCTATCAGATCTATTCGTAGGGATATTTTTCTTATTGTGAGCAAAGCTCTCTATTTCAAATGCTATTAAACTTCAAACATCAACTCCCCATACGTCGGGATCGGCCAGATCTCCTTATCCACGATCATTTCCAGTTCATCGGCCGGTGTTCTGAGTTCCTGCATTACCTCCTTCACCACATCCTTATAAAAGAATGCCTGCTCCTTTGCATCCTCCATCCTGCCGGCTTCCGTTTCCACTTTTTCAAGTTTTCTCAAAGCCGCCTGCATTGTTGCCAGCTTCTCACACACCGTCTTTAAGAGATCTGCCTGCACAGAAGCATCTGCTCCCGCTGCCTTAACCGCATTCACGGTATCCGCCAGATTCCTGCTGTATTTGACAACAGCCGGAATAATCTTCTTGCCTGCCATATCGATCATCGTAAGTGCCTCGATATTGATCGTCTTTGCATAGGTTTCGTAGATGATCTCCTCTCTGGATTCCAGCTCCACTTTCGTAAAAATGCCAAACTTTTCAAACAATGCCACCGCTTTGTCCGTAGTCAGCGTAGAGGCAGCTTCAATCATTGATTTAATGTTGGGCAGTCCCCGTCTTTCCGCTTCCTCTACCCATTCTTCGGCATAACCGTTACCGTTGAAGACGATCCTCTGATGCTCCGTCATATATTCCTTGATCAGATTATGTACCGCCATATCAAAATCTTCCGCCTGTTCCAACCTGTCCGCCGCCTCACAGAAAGCCTCCGCGACAATAGCGTTTAACGTGGTATTCGGACTGGCAATGGAGTCTGCAGAACCCACCATACGGAACTCAAACTTGTTGCCTGTAAAAGCAAAGGGTGAAGTTCTGTTTCTGTCGGTGGCGTCCTTCTCAAAATCAGGCAGTGTGGAAACGCCTGTCTCCAGCTTGCCGCCCTCTTTCAGTTTTGCCGCATCCCCTGTCTCAATCAGCTGCTTTACCACATCCTCCAGCTGTTCTCCAAGGAAAATTGAGATAATGGCGGGAGGCGCTTCATTGGCCCCAAGTCTGTGATCGTTGCCCACATCCGCCGCACTCTGGCGCAACAGATCCGCATGAACGTCAACCGCTTTCATAATACAGGCAAGCACCAGCAAAAACCGGATATTTTTATTTGGCGTATCACCGGGATCTAACAGGTTCGCCCCACTGTCCGTTGTGATCGACCAGTTATTGTGCTTGCCGGAACCATTTACCCCCGCATAGGGCTTTTCATGCAGCAGGCAGCGCAGATCATGGTGATAAGCGATTCTCTTCATGGTCTCCATCACAAGTTGATTATGATCCACCGCTATATTTGCCGTAGCATATACCGGAGCAAGTTCATGCTGCGCCGGAGCCACCTCGTTGTGCTGAGTCTTCGCCGTCACCCCTAACTTCCATAATTCCTCATTCAGATCCTTCATGTAGGAACCCACACGTTCCTTGATCACACCAAAGTAGTGATCTTCCATTTCCTGCCCTTTTGGGGCCGGTGCACCAAAAAGGGTGCGTCCGGCAAACATCAGATCCTCCCTCTGCAAATACAGATCTTTATCCACCAGAAAATATTCCTGTTCCGGTCCTACCGAGGCCGTCACCTTCGTCGCCGTCATATCGCCAAACAGACGCACAATGCGAAGCGCCTGACTACTCAGCGCCTCCATGGAACGCAAAAGCGGCGTCTTCTTATCCAGGGCATCCCCTGTGTAGGAGCAGAATGCCGTAGGAATACACAGAATTGTCCCACAGGCAGATTCTTTCAGAAATGCCGGGGAAGTGATATCCCAGGCTGTATATCCTCTCGCCTCAAAAGTCGCCCGCAGACCTCCGGAGGGAAAAGAAGAGGCATCCGGTTCCCCTTTGATCAGCTCTTTGCCGGAGAACTCTGTGATCATTTTCCCATCCTCATCGGGATGGGACACAAACGCATCATGCTTCTCCGCCGTGATACCGGTCAACGGCTGGAACCAGTGCGTATAGTGCGTCGCTCCATGTTCCACCGCCCAATCCTTCATCTCCTTCGCCACCACATTCGCGGCAGTCATGGACAGTTCCCCGCCTTTATCCATCACATGTTTTACTTCTTTATAGACATTTTTCGGCAGACGGCTCCGCATCTTTGCCAGGTCAAACACATTACGGCCAAACAGTTCTTCTACGTTCATCATATCACTCATTTTTGCTCCTTCCTGTTAAGTTCCGCAAAAAAATGTCCCAAAAGCCACGCTTTGGAACATCTTCGTTCTTGTATTCCTGTATACAGTTTCTTTTTACCCTTTTACGATACTCCACTTTTTTTTACTTTGCAAGAGGGAATTATATTTTTGTAATATAAGATAAATTTAGAAAAGAATCCCTTTTTTCTCTATGCAAAATGTATATAAGATCTTTCTGCCGTACACAGGCAGCAGACTGAATTACTTTGTCCGGCTTTTGCAGAACCGCTGTCTATTGCAGCATCCGAAGCAGATCGCAAGGATCCGGATTTTCACTGAGTTTGACCGAGAACTTTTGTTTTGCATGGGGGCAGCTTTCCATCGGAATTCCTTCTTCATCCACCATAGCGTCTACACGAACCGGAATATTTCTGCCATCCGGTTTCATGATCTCAACAACATCCCCCACATAAAATTTATTTTTCTGTTCCAGATAAGCATATCCCTGTTCATCTGTCTTCTCGATCATCCCCAGATACACCGCTTCGCTCTGGTAAGTCGAGGAATCATAGATCTGAGATTCCCGTCCGGGCTTTCCAAAATAAAAACCGGTCGTAAACTGACGGTAAGTGCATTTCCCGATCTCCTGTTTATACCAGTCCATATTCTTCCGGTAGCACTCTTCCGATTCCAGATAATCATCTATCGCTCTCCGGTAAGTTCTCGCCACCGTCGCCACATAAAGTGCCGTTTTCATCCGGCCTTCTATTTTCAGGCTGTCGATCCCGGCCTCCAACAGCTGCGGTATATGCTCTATCATACACAGATCGCCGGAATTAAACAGAAACGTTCCCCGCTCATTTTCATACACCGGCAGGTACTCCCCGGGCCTGCTCTCTTCCACCACCGCATACTTCCAGCGGCATGGGTGTGTGCAGGCTCCCTGATTGGCATCCCTTCCAGTCATATAGTTGCTGAGCAGGCACCTGCCGGAATAGGCGATACACATGGCGCCATGCACAAAAGCCTCTATCTCCATCTCCTCCGGAATATGCTCTCTGATCTTTTTTATTTCGTTCAGAGAAAGCTCCCTGGCACAGACCACCCGTTTTGCCCCCAGTTTATGCCAGAAAAGGTATGTCTTATAGTTTGTGTTATTTGCCTGCGTGGAAATATGGATCTCTATTTCCGGCCATACTTCTCTTGCGACAAGAAACAGTCCCGGATCCGAAATGATCAGGGCATCCGGCTTTTCTTTCATCCTGCGCAGTTTTTCAAAATATTCCTCCGCCTCCTCGATATCCTTATGATGAGCAAAAATATTGGCCGTCACATAGACTTTTACGTTTCGTTTATGGGCAAATTGAATCCCCTCTTCCATCTCCTCAAAGGAAAAATTTCTGGCCTTTGCCCGCAGGCTGAATATTTCTCCTCCTATATAGACCGCATCGGCGCCAAAAATCACCGCTGTCTTTAATACTTCCAGGCTTCCTGCCGGGATTAAAAGTTCTACTTTGCGCATAATATTCCTCTGTGTTTTTGCAGCGGATGCCATGGAGTACATATCCCCGGTCAGCTATCGCTCAACCGCATGCCGCATTTTACTTACTGCCAGGCCGTCCCCAACCGGCAGGATCACGGTTTCAAGCCGGGGATCATGGGTGATCCGGTACAGGTATTCCCGCATGCGGCTATGGATCGTACGGTCACGTCTTGTCACCGCGTAACGGGATTCCATGATATCCCCCTCCTGCAGTACATTATCGGAGATCAAAAGTCCCTCCGGCGAAAGCAGGCGCATCACCTCCGGCAGAAAGGTAAGATACTGCCCTTTTGCAGCGTCCATAAATATCATATCATAAGGACCTGTCAGGGTTGGAAGGATTTTTGCAGCATCTCCTTCAAGCAGAGTGATTTTTTCCTCTTTCCCTGCCCTTTTGAAATTTCCTCTGGCCTGTCTGATTCGCTTCTCATAATTTTCTATTGTCGTAATACGACTCTCAGGCATCCCATATTCACTCATCAATAACGCAGAAAAGCCGACCGCACATCCAATTTCCAAAATCCGACAGGGCTTTTGCATCTCCAGTAAAAAACGCAAAAGCCTCTGTGTTTCCGGCCTGATAATGGGTACGCCCGCTTCCCTCGCCTCGGCCTCTATCTCATTTAAAAAAGTTGTGTTGCCCTCATCCAGTGAGCGGATAAAAGCCGTCTGTCTTTCTGCCGTCAATCTTCTTCCCCGTCCTCTTCCACATAGGAACTCGACATAATCTCCAACATCTGCTCCGCTGTCATTGCTGTGCTCAGTTCATAATTTCCAGGCATCAGCTCATCTTTATGAGGCGACAATAGATATTGCACATAAAAAAGATCCTTATCTCTGACTAACCCATAATCTTCCAGCGCCTGGGCCACCTGTTTCGGTGTTGTCCCTTCCGACAGCTCCACCGTATAGATAATACCCGGCTCATCGCTCACCGGCTCCTCCGAAAAAACACGGTATCCGAAAGCATAGGCTTCCGACGCCGTTCCGATCACATATCGAGCGATCAGAATAAGCACTATTATTTTCACTGCTGCTGTTGCAATTGATACAATAAACTGTTTCATAGTTACCTCATATGCTGTTTAAAATCCCGACGGAATGGAAAACTCCAGCTCGGCAAGCATTCTGTTATCAATATCCTGTTTCAATTTCACAAAATCACGTTCCGCACACAAATATTTATCCACCAGTGGTTCTGCTCTGAAAGCTGCTGTGTTAAGTTCAAAATCTTCCACTTTTTGCAACAACTCTCCCCCCTCATGATTCTGCTGTATCAAAAAATTGTTTCTGCGATATTCATCGATCCGCTCCTGCAATCCAGGTACTTTGCTCACCGCCTCACTGGCTTCCACATAATTATGGTATATTTCAGAATCCTTTATACTGTTTATCAATTTTTCCAGGCTGCTGCTGATTCTCGGGTCATCTTTTAACATTCGGTATACTCCTCTGATTCCTTTTATACATAATAAAGTTTAATTCAAAAATTATACATCCATAATGATCGGCAGGATCATAGGTCTTCGCTTTGTCCTTTTCCAGATAAAATCTGTCAGCGTATCTCTGATACTGCTCTTTAATTTCCCCCAGTCCGAAATATTTTTATCAAGGCACCGCTCTACCGTAGACTGTACAACGGCTCTTGCATCCTCTATCAGTTCATCGGCCTCCCGCACATAGACAAATCCTCTGGATACGATATCCGGTCCTGCTGTCAGTTCCCCGGTCGCCTGATCCAAAGCTAACACAACAATGATAATCCCGTTCTCTGCCAGATGCTGCCTGTCCCGCAGTACAACATTTCCCACGTCGCCTACGCCCAGACCATCCACCATGATATCGCCCACCGGCACCTGTCCTGTCACTTCCGCCTTTTCCATATTCAGTTCCAGGACATCCCCGCTGGAGAGAATAAATATCCGCTCTTTCGGGATCCCTAAAGCTTCCGCCAGCTTTGCATTTGCTTTGAGATGCTTGTACTCGCCATGCACCGGAATCGCATATCTGGGCTGCACCAGATTGTAGATCAGCTTGATCTCTTCCTGGCAGGCATGTCCCGAAACATGAGGCGCATCTTGAAAGATCACATCCGCCCCTTTTACGAGCAGATCATTGATTACTTTCGTGACAGCCTTCTCATTGCCCGGGATCGGATGGGATGAGAAGATCACCGTGTCATTGGGACCGATGGATAACTTTTTATGGTTATTTCCCGCCATGCGGCTGAGTGCCGCCATACTTTCTCCCTGACTTCCGGTGGCAATGACCACGGTTTTTTCTTCCGGATAGTCTTTTAGCTGTTCAATATCGATCAGCGTATTTTCCGGCACCTGCAGACAGTCCAGCTTCGTCGCCGTCTCTATGATATTGACCATGCTGCGCCCTTCCACAGCTACTTTTCTGCCTGCCTTGCAGGCAGAATTAATGATCTGCTGCACCCTGTCCACGTTGGAAGCAAATGTCGATATGATCAGCCTTGTATTTTTATGTTCCTCAAAAATCTGGTCAAACGTAGGCCCCAGTGTTTTCTCTGATGGTGTAAATCCCGGCCTCTCCGCATTAGTGGAATCGCTCATCAGTGCCAGCACTCCCTTTTTGCCCAGTTCAGCAAAACGCTGTAAATCAATGGCATCGCCGAATACCGGTGTGTAATCCACCTTAAAATCTCCCGTATGAACAACGATTCCCGCAGGAGAATAGATTGCCAGCGCTGCCGCATCTACAATACTGTGATTCGTTTTTATAAATTCGATCCGGAAGTCATCCAGTGTGATCATCTGTCCGAACTTTACGACCCGTTGCCGCACGTGGCCACTTAAACCATGTTCCTCGAACTTCCTGTCAATAATTCCCATCGTCAGTCTGGTGGCATAAATGGGAGCTAAAATGTCTTTTAAGACATAAGGCAGCGCGCCGATATGATCCTCGTGCCCATGGGTAATGATAAATCCTTTTACTTTATCAGCATTTTCTTTTAAATAAGTGATATCCGGTATTACCAGATCAATACCCAGCATGTCATCATCGGGAAACGACAGCCCACAGTCTACCACAATGATACTGTCCCCATATTCAAAGGCAGTAATATTCATACCTATCTCGTCCAGGCCGCCAAGCGGAATAATTTTCAAGCTGGACTCCGTTTTCAGTTTTTCTTTCTTCAATCAAATTCCCTCCATACTTTCTGTCTGAAGAGAAGACTACTCATCATCTGACACAAATGTCACATCCTCCATCAATGTTTCAAAGACAGCTGCTACCGCCTGAAGCTCCTTTTCCTCAGATACGATCTCGTACAGTCCGTCTTTTTCTTCCGGCTTTGACAAATCTTTCAAAATCAGGGCGTCTCCATCCCCTTCTTCCATATCTGTTACTAAAATATAATCCGTTCCGCCGATCTTTGTCTGTTCCAGAACGTAAAAATCCACCTTTTCACTTCCGTTTAATGTAAACGTAATTTTCTCCATATCTGTTTCCTCCCGGGTTCTTTCAGACGCAGATGCACACCGGCCCTGCAGATGCTCTTCCGTTTCTTTGCCATCGATGCGCACCGGCTTTACAGATCCCCGCCCGTTCTCCCGACAGCCTCTGATACCGGTCTCTTCAGCATTCCGCGCATCGCCGCACAGATCAGTGCATCCCTTTGTAGTCCAGATATCCCTGCAAAATGAGAACAGCGGCAATCTTGTCCACATATTCTTTTCTGTGTTCTCTGCGTACATTCGCTTCCATCAGCGTTTTTTCCGCCGCCACAGTGGTCAGGCGCTCGTCCCACAGTACGACGGGCAGTCCCGTGCGCCTCTCTAGCATTTCCTGAAACTCCATCGAAAGCTGCGAACGGTCTCCCTCTTCAGCGTTCATATGCTTCGGATTGCCCAGCACGATCTCGGACACTTCATATTCCTCAATCAGTGCCTCGATCTGTGCCAGTGTCTGGCGCAGTTTATTCTCTCCTTTTCGGTGGATCGTCGTGATTCCCTGTGCTGTAATAAGAAGTGGATCGCTTATCGCAACACCCACTGTTTTGGAGCCAAAATCCAAACCCATGATCCGCATAAAATGCCTCCGCTATTTCCACCTGTTGCTTCTGATATACTGTTCTAACAGTTCCTCCACCAGTTCATCCCGTTCCACTTTCATAATGAGGCTTCTTGCGCCCTGATGGTTCGTAATATAAGTGGGATCTCCGGACATAATATAGCCTACGATCTGATTCACCGGATTATATCCTTTTTCAGTCAAAGCATGATACACCGTATCCAGAATAATCCTTGTACCGTTCTCCTGTTCTGCTTCCACTGTAAAAAATCTTGTATTTCCAAAATCTTCCATGTTCCTGTACCCTTTTAACTGTTGTCCTGTTGCTATTCCCCTGAGAATCTCCGTGCTCTCTCCTGTAAAAATTCAGAATTTCCCGTCGCAGTCTTCGAGACGTCAGAAATTCTCTTCACATTTTACCCTAAAAGACCGGCAAAATCAACTATTCAAACCATAATAAATTATCCGGTGAGCCATGGTCTGATAATCTTTCGTCCGTCTGCACGCTGTCCCTGACATATCCGGCAAGCTTCCCCACGCAGATTTTTCCGGATAAATTTTCTCCGGTCCTTTTTGCCGCTCTGATATACTCCCCGGTATAACCGACCTGGCAGAAGGTTTTGCCGATTTTTTTGCTCTCCTCAAAAAGCACTTCGACACTCTCCCCTATGTAGCTTTCGCGAAACTGTCCCGACTGTTTTTTTGCAAGCGCAAGCAGCGTCTCACTCCGCCTCTTCTTCGTCTCCTCAGGCACCTGATCCCTTCTTCCCGCCGCTACGGTCCCCTCCCGCCTGGAATACTGAAAAACATGCATCTCATAAAAATTTACCATTTCCAGAAACCGTTTCGTCGTCTCGAATTCCGCTTCGCTTTCCCCCGGGAAGCCGACGATCACATCTGTCGTGATGGCCGGGCGTTTGAAAGCCTCTCTGAGCATTTCCACTTTCCTCAAGTATTCCCCTGCGGTGTAGTGCCTATTCATCCGGCGAAGAGTTTCATCACATCCGCTCTGCAGAGAAAGGTGAAAGTGATGACACAGCTTTTTAATGTTCTGTAATCCCTTCACAAACTCCGGCGTAATAATACGGGGTTCCAGAGAACCCAGACGGATTCTGGCAAGTTTTTCCACCCTGTCCAGTTCCTGCAGCAGATGCAACAGCCTTTCATGAGGAAAAGGTTCTGAAGGCTCCGGATTTCTCCTGCCATCGAAATCAAGACCGTAGGAACTGATGTGGATTCCCGTCAGCACGATCTCCCGAAAGCCTTCTGCCACAAGCCCACGTACTTCCTTTACAATATCCTCTTCTCTGCGGCTTCTGACTCTGCCCCTCGCATAAGGTATGATGCAGTAAGAACAGAATTGGTTGCATCCATCCTGAATTTTGATATAGGCGCGGGTATGTCCCACAGTGCGCAAAAGCTGCATTTCCTCATAGGCAGTCTCTTTCCCGATATCGACGACGCTCCTGCCGCCCAATGTTTTATCCGGTCTGGTCCGTCTACCTGTTCCGGCTTCCCGATTCGACGGCCCCGCGCTTTTCAAATATTCCAGCAGGATTTCCGCGGTATCTTTCTTGCGGTTGTTGCCAATCAACAGATCTATCGCCGTATCGGTTAACGCCTGTTCCTTCCCCGTCTGCACATAACATCCCACCGCCACCACCACCGCACCAGGGTTTCGCTTTTTTGCCTGATGCAGCATCTGCCTGCTCTTTCTGTCCGCAATATTGGTCACGGAGCAGGTGTTGACGATATAAATATCGGCCTTTTCATCAAATGGCACAATAGAAAAGCCCTTTTCTTTTAACTTTTGCCCGATAACATCCAACTCATAAGAATTGACTTTGCAGCCAAGGTTATGCAATGCCACACTTTTCATTGTAATTATTCCTTAATTTCGTAGTAATTTAGTATTGACTTTTCCCGACTCTGCAAGTAGACTAAGGGAACAGAGCATAATCATTAGGCGGCCCGGACGGTTGCCGAATTTAAGACAGGAGGATCCCCAAATGAAAACAGTAAAAATCTCTTTAAATTCTATCGATAAAGTAAAATCTTTCGTAAATGAGATCACAAAGTTTGATAACGAGTTCGACCTGGTTTCCGGCCGGTATGTCATTGACGCAAAATCAATCATGGGAATTTTCTCCCTGGATCTGTCCAAACCGATCGACCTGAATATCCACGCTGAAAAAGAGATGGAAGATATTTTAAATGCGCTGCAGCCCTATCTGATCTGACAGCACGCCATTTTCGGTCATCAGAAAAACAACTTTACATAGAATTTAAAAAATACGGTAAAGCCGGAAGCTTATGTTTCCGGCTTTCTGCATGACTTTTCAGATATCATCGGCATGTCTGCCTTCGACTTCTCTCCTCTGAACTTCTCCTGTCTCCCCGCAGGCTCCTGCCTCCCTGCCCGGATCTCTTCTTACCCTCTCATCTGTCCGCGCTCACTGTAATGATCTCCGCAGTGTCATAGGCTTTCTGCAGCAGTTCCTCTATTCTTTCCTCCAGATGTCTCTCATGCTTTTTGATGATCTGGAGATTCGGCTTCGTCACGGGATGTTTCGCCACAAAGATCGTACAGCAGTCCTCATAGGGCAGTACCGACGTCTCATAGGTATCGATCTTCTCCGCGATATCCACAATATCCATCTTGTCAAAAGCAATTAATGGCCGGTAAACCGGCAATGTACATACCTCATTTGTGACAAGTAAAGACTTCATCGTCTGGGATGCTACCTGTCCGATGGATTCCCCGGTGATCAGCCCCGTACAGCCGCTCTCCTTCGCCAAATGCTCCGCGATCCGCATCATGTAGCGCCGCATAATGATCGTCAGTTCATCGTGAGGGCATTTGTCATAGATATACATCTGGATATCCGTAAAGTTGATCACATGCAGTCTGATCTCCCCGGCATACCTTGATACCGCCTTTGCCAGATCCACCACCTTCTGTTTCGCCCGTTCGCTTGTGTAAGGGGGCGCATGAAAATACACCGCATCGATCTGAACGCCGCGCTTTGCGATCATATAGCCCGCCACTGGGGAATCGATTCCCCCTGACAGCAGTAACATCGCTTTTCCCGCCGTTCCCACGGGCATGCCCCCGGGGCCGGGAATCACAATGGAATACACATAAATATGCTCTCTGATCTCCACATGCAGCATCACATCAGGCTTATGCACGTCCACCTTCATCTCCGGAAAAGCGGTAAGCAGCACCTCCCCCAGATCGCAGTTGATCTCCATGGAAGTTTTCGGATAATTCTTTCTGGCCCGGCGGGCATCCACTTTAAAAGTCAGATGCTTGTCCTCGTAAGCCTCGTCCATATATGCTGTGATCTCTTCCTCCAGCTTCTCAAATCCCTCATCCTCCAGCTGGACCATCGGGCAGATATGGGAAAGACCGAATACCCTTTTCAGATTTTCAATCACCTCGTCATAATCGTACGAGGCTGATATGACATCCGCATAGATACGCCCCTGCTCCTTTCTGACAGAGAACTCTCCCTCGCACCGTCTGAGCGCATACCGGATCTGCTCCACGAGCGCGTCCTCAAAGAGATAGCGGTTCCGGCCCTTGATGCCGATCTCTGCATATTTTAATAAAAAAGCTCTGAATTCCATATGGTTCCTTTCTTCGGACGCCCTGTCAGAGACTCTGATAAAATAGGACAGTCTGACAGGGCTGATTGTGTAGAAATTATATCAATCACCCGTGTGATTCTTTTTTCGATCCGCTCAGTATCTGGAATAGCGCCGCAGCACCGGCACAATTTCATGCAGCGTGTGCAAAGTATACACTATTTCCTCCTCGGTTGTAAAGAGGGAAAGGCTGAATCGCAGTGTGGATTCCAGCAGCGGGCGCTCCACTCCTATGGCCTTTAAGGTTTCCGACGGGCGCGGATGCTTTGCCGCGCAGGCGCTTCCCGCCGAGACACAGATCCCTCTGTCCTCCAGCGCATGGAGCAGTACCTCGCTTCTTACCCCACGGAAAGAAATACTGACCACATGAGGCGCCCCCTCTCTTCCCGGGCAGCCGTTTATCTGAATATTGCCGATATCCGCCACGCCCTCTATCAGCTTTTCCCGGAGTCTGTACATTCTCTCACTGTCTTCCTCCAATGTCTCGTATACTTTCTGGCAAGCCAGCCCCAGTCCCGCAATACCGGGTACATTTTCCGTGCCGGACCGCAGCCCGTTCTGCTGCCCGCCGCCAAATACGATGGGATGCAGTTTTACCTTTTCTCCCGCATACAAAAATCCGACGCCCTTTGGTCCGTGAATCTTGTGGCCGCTCACGGAGAGCAGATCGATGTACATCTTTTTGGGAAAGATCCGGAATTTTCCGAACCCCTGCACCGCATCCACATGAAACAGCATCCGCGGATTCATCTTTTTGATGAGCGCTCCGATCTCTGCAATCGGCTGCAGCGCCCCGATCTCATTATTCGTATGCATGACAGACACTAAAATCGTGTCCTGCCGCATGCTCTTTTTCAGATCCTCCAGGCGCACTCTGCCGGTTTTGTCCACCGGGAGATACGTCACCCGAAACCCCTGTCCTTCCAGATATTCCATTGTTTTGAGCACTGCCGGATGTTCTATTTTTGTGGTGATCAGATGCATCCCGCTTCTTCTGTTCGCCAGCGCCGCACCGGTTAACGCCAGATTATCCGCCTCTGTTCCGCCGGAAGTAAAGATAAGTTCCTTTTCATTTACTTTCAGTACTTTTGCGATCTGCTCTTTTGCATGTTTCACGTACTGCTCGGCCCGCACACCTTTAAAATGCATGCTGGAGGGATTGCCGTAATCTTCCAGCATCAGTCTGGTCATAAGTTCCGCCACCTCGGGAAAGACGCGGGTCGTCGCCGAATTATCCAGATATGCTTCCATTTCGATCTTTCTCCTGTTTTCTTTCTGTATCTTTCAGATCAGCACTGCGCAGATGCTTTTCCGAATACAGCTGTTTTCTGTCATATCTTATTGTATGTATTATGTCGAAAAAAGGTACTTTCTTTCTCCTCTTTATCGCCTGTCTTCCGGACAGTTTTCAAAAATCTGATAAGTCCTCTCTGCACCCGCCGCTTCCACTTCCAGCAGATACATCAGCCATCCCAACACCGTAATTGCCGCCGTCTCAGTGCGCAGGATCCGTCTGCCTAACGTGACCGGGATGATCCCGGCTTTTCCGGCCTCCTCGATCTCCGCCGCCTCAAAACCCCCCTCCGGCCCAATAAAAACGGCGATTCTTTGTCCTTTTCTCACCGTTTCCAGGTGTTTCTTTGTCTCCGCCATGCCTGCCGCCCGTTCATAGGGAATTAGCCTGACATCCATGTCATTTGTATAGGATACGGCTTCCGAAAACGTCATCACCTCATGTACATGGGGAATGATCCCGCGGCCGCTCTGCTTTGCTGCCGCCTCCGCAATCGCCTGCCAGCGTTCCACTTTGCTTTCCCGCTTTTTCCCTTCCAGTTTTACCACACATCGCTTACAGGCCACAGGAACAATTTCAAAACATCCCAGTTCTACCGCCTTCTGAAGGATCAGTTCCATCCTGTCCCCCTTGGGCAGCCCCTGAAACAGAAAAATTTTTGCGGGAAGTTCCGTATTTTTCTCTTCCATTGACAAGATCCGACAGAAAATACAGTCTTCTTTCAGTTCCCGGATTTCACACAGGTATTTTCTGTTCTCCGCCTCATTTACGGCGGCTATTTTTTCCCCGGTACGCATGCGCAGCACGTTCTTTATATGGTTTACATCAGATCCCATGATCACGATATGCTCTTTCTGCACCCCGGAGGATTCGATAAAAAACTGATACATCTCTGTTTCCTACTTTCCGGCAATCCCTGACGCCCTATGCCGCAGACTGTCTGCTGCTTTGTACATTCCGGCGCCCCGGCCGCCCGTCTCCCGTGTTTTTTACGGCTTCTGCGCCGTTACGCTCACCCACTCCCCCTGGTAAGTCACTTCCAGAATTGTAAGTCCGGCGTCTTCCACGGCTTTCCGCACGACCTCTTCCTTATCATCGATGATCCCCGACGTGATATAGATCCCGCCCGGTTTCAACTGATTCAGGATCACCGGCGTTAAAGGCAAAAGCACATCCGCCAGTATATTGGCCGCCACGATATCGTAACAGCCATAGCCCACCTTCTCCTGCACCGTCTGATCGGTTATGATATTGCCGATCATCATCTCAAAGCTCTCCGCCGGAATCTGATTCGCCTCCAGATTTTCTTTCACTGCGGGCACCGCGCAGGGATCCAGGTCTGTCCCCACCACTCTTTTTCCGCCGTACATCAGAGAAATGATGCCCAGAATGCCGCTGCCCGTCCCCACATCTAACAGGACCGTCTCTGACGTCAGGTATTTTTTGATCTGCCGGATGCACAGCTGCGTCGTCTCATGCATGCCTGTCCCGAAGGCTGTCCCGGGATCAATATGCAGAATCTTTTTCTCTGCATCCTCGGGTTTCACTTCCTCCCAGGACGGAATCACCAGCAGATCATCGATCGTAAACTGATGGAAATATTGCTTCCAGTTGTTGATCCAGTCGATGTCCTCCGTCTCATCCACCGCAACTGTCCCCTCGCCGATGTCCATAAACTGTCGGATGGCCGCCAACTCTTTCTTTACGCACTCCAGCACGGCTTCCTCTCTGACATATACTTTTTCCACACCGAAAGCATCCTCCAACACTTCCGTCATTCTCTCCTCCCCGGTGCGCACTGACGTATTCTCTTTTGTCTCTGCTCCATCGCCTGATGGCGTTTTCGTCTCCGCCTCAGCTTCTCCGCCTGCTGACGCCATCCGCTCTATCGCTTCCGTCCACGGTAAAAGCAGCCTTCCGTCCTCAGCCTCTTCCACAAAAAAGCTGAGGTACGCCACACCATCGTCCTCTTCTCCCTCCGGCATGATATCCACAAACATCTGCTCTTTCTCAAGGGCAGTGAGCGGCACTTTGTCTTCGATCTGAGCCCCTTCCAGCCCGATATCATAGAGCGTGCTGACAATGATATCTTCCGCCTCCGTGATCGTCTTTATCCTGATTTTTTTCCACTTCATATTCCGCCTCCCAATACTCTTTCCTGTCCAGAATACCACATATGCCCCTCAAAAAGAAGCCGCTCAACAAAATTATTAAAAAATTTTGATTTTTCCCTTGACATTGTCTTTGTATTACTGTATTATTTGCTTAATACAATAATACGGTAAAAATACCGTATCTGCATTTGCAAAGTATAATCCGGCGCTGACGCGCAGAAAGGAGTATTATCACATTGGAAAATACCCAGACTATGAAAAAGCCCGAAAGTGAATGGCATCTGACAAATGACCGCCCGGTCTTTATCCAGATCATGGAAAAACTGAAACGGGATATTGTCACCGGCAGTTACAGGCCCGGCGATAAGCTGCCTTCCGTCAGAGAACTGGCAGGTGAAGCGGCAGTCAATCCAAACACGATGCAGAGAGCTTTCTCGGAACTGGAACGGGAAGGACTTGTCTATACGAAACGCACCAACGGAAGATTTATTACGGAGGATCTGTCTATGATCAGTCAATTAAAAGAACAGATGGCCCTGGACGCCATCTCCCAGTTTTTAAACAGTATGCAGCAGCTTGGCTTTTCCGGGAAGGAGACGCTGGCACTGTTAAAAGAATCATTGGAGGAGGAGACGGCATGAGCACTTTGGTAACCTGTAAAGAGCTGACGAAATCCTACGGCAAAAATACCGCCTTAAACCGCGTCAGTTTTAAGATAGAAAGCGGCCATATCATCGGCCTTTTAGGCCCAAACGGCAGCGGAAAGACCACCTTTATCAAGCTGCTGAACGGTCTGCTCACACCTACATCCGGTGAACTGTATGTGAAAAAACTGCCGGTAGGCATAGAGAGTAAAAAAATCATCTCCTATCTGCCGGATCAGACCTATTTAAATATGAACAGCACTGTGCAGGAAGTCCTCGATTACTTCGGCGCATTCTATGCCGATTTTGACAAAAACCGCGCGCTGGAGATGTTAAACTCTCTCCAGATCAGCCCGAAGGACAGACTGAAATCCATGTCCAAAGGAACGAAGGAAAAGGTGCAGCTTATTCTTGTGATGAGCAGGCGGGCCGAACTCTATGTGCTGGACGAACCGATCGCCGGTGTGGATCCGGCCGCAAGAGATTACATTTTGCAGACGATTCTGACAAACTATGATCCCGAGGCCTCCATTTTGCTTTCCACCCATCTGATATCGGATATTGAAACGATCCTGGATCAGGTGATATTTCTCAAAGACGGGGAGATCTGTCTGCAGGCCTCTGTGGACGATATCCGCATGCAGCATCAGAAATCCATCGATGCTTTATTCAGGGAGGTATTCAAATGTTAGGAAAACTGTTCAAATATGAATTCAGACATACGGCAAAGACCATGTTTCTGACCTATGCGGCTCTTGTTCTTTTTACTCTCATGGCTTCTGCCGCCTTATATCGCATGAACAGGGGACTGGATTCGGATAAAACTTTTTTCACTGTTTTAAGCACTACCATGCTGATCCTTTATATTATCGCCATTATCGCCATTTACTGTGTGGATTTTATCTATCTTATCTATCAATATTACAAAACCATGTATTCCGCACAGGGATACCTGACGCACACTCTGCCGGTCTCTCCCACTGCAGTTTTCAGTGTAAAGATTCTGGCCATGTTCGTCTGGATGTTTTTCTCCTCCATGTTATCGGTCCTGTCCGTTCTGATCCTTCTGCAGATCGGCAGCGGCGGAGAATTCTCCCACGTCTTCAGCGATATCGTGTGGAGCAGCTTCACGCAGGGCGTCAACGATATATTTGGTATATCCGGCTTTTATTTTCTCTTTTCCTGCGCTGTGGAAGCTATTCTCGGTATCCTGCTGTACATTCTCTGGATCGCCGCCAGCATGGCAGTCGGGCAGCTTGCGCAGAAAAATCGCACCGTGTACAGCATTCTCGCCGGTCTTGCCTTCTATATGATCAGCCAGATCGTTAACACAATCTTTCTGGCAGTCAGCGGCTACAGTCTCTCTGCGCTTCTCGACGGAGATGCGGCTTCTTTTATGAAGACGATCTTAAATGGCAACCTTATCATAACGGCAGTCTCTCTCGTTATGCTGTGCGGCATATGTATCTACATTAACAACCGGAAATTAAATCTGGAATAAAAAAGAAATGAAGCAAAGCCGGCTGCATCACCAGCCGGCTTTGTAATTTCCTGATTAATTTATTTCTTTATGTTCTTATCTATTAAAACAGCTTCCTCTTTTTTCTCTTTCCTCCGCCGCTCTCGGCCTGCTTCTCTTCGCCCGCTTTGTTCGCGGCATTCAGGGAATCTCCGGTCAGTTCATCGAACCTTCTAAGCAATTCTTTCGCCTCGGCGGAAAGTTTCTCCGGCGTCTGGATCACCAGCGTCACATAGTGATCACCCCGCACTTCCTTATTCCGCAGCGTAGGCACACCCTTTCCTTTCAGACGCACCTTGGTATCGGTCTGGGTTCCCGGTTTGACCTCATAGGCAACTCTGCCGTCCACCGTATCTACCAGCACTTCCCCGCCCAGCGCGGCCACCGCGTAGGACACCGGCACCGTGGAGAAAATATTGTAATCCTGCCGTCTGAAGATCGGATGACGTCCCACCACTACTTCCACCAGCACATCGCCTCTGGGACCGCCGTTTGTGCCGGGCTCTCCCAGGCCGCTCTTGCGGATGCACTGTCCGTTATCAATACCTGCGGGGATATCCATGGCAAATTTTTTGCGCATCGGCACATAACCGGAACCATGACAATCCTGACATCTCTCTTTAATGATCTTACCTGTACCGCGGCAGTCAGGACAAGTCTGAATATTTCTGACTGTACCGAAGAAAGACTGGGATGTCATAACGACCTGCCCTTTTCCGCCGCACTTCGGACAGGTCTCAGGGTTCGTACCGGGTTTTGCACCGGTGCCCCGGCAGGTCTTACATTCTTCCTTTACGCTCAGTTCCAGCTCCTTCGTGCAGCCGAAAACTGCCTCGTCAAAGGTGATCCGCACAGAGGTACGGATATTTGCGCCCTGCATGGGGCCGTTATTTCCCCGGCCTCCGCCGAAACCGCCTCTTCTGCCGCCGCCAAACAGGTCGCCGAAAATATCTCCGAAAATATCGGTAAAGTCCATACCGCTGAAATCAAATCCGCCGGCGCCGCCCGCACCATCAAAAGCCGCATGCCCGAACTGGTCATACTGACGCCTCTTTTCAGGATCGCTGAGCACCGCATAAGCCTCCGACGCCTCCTTGAATTTCTTTTCCGCTTCAGCATCGCCCGGATTCATATCGGGATGATATTTTTTTGCCAGTACTCTGTATGCTTTTTTCAGTGCCGCCTCATCTGCGTTTTTCTCGACGCCCAGCACCTCATAGTAATCTCTTTTCTGTTCAGCCATGTTGCTTTCCTCTTTACCTGAATCTAATTTTTTGTGACTGTCATGAAATGGCAGGATCCATCGCCATACTATTGCAGCGACAAAAATCTTCTGCATTCCCTGCCGAAAGCCCACGCGCGATAAAAATTTCTCAGCCTGCAGAGTGTGCAGGCTCAGAAATTTTTATCTTATCATGCCTTTCAGAATATCTTCCGGACATACCCTTTTTATACTTCTCTGAAATCTCCGTCCACTACATCATCCTGGGGGGCGCTGCCTGTATTCGCTGTACCGGCATCAGCCTGACCGGTGAACCCGCTCATATCGGGACCTGCCTGGCCGCCCTGCGCGCCCTGCATATTCTCATACATCTTTGTGAACAGCGCCTGCGCGTCATTCATCAGTTTTTCTTTTGCCGCTTTCAGAGCATCCAGATCGCTGTCGGAGATATCCGTCTGGTCTTTTGTTCTCTCCAGAACTTCTTTCACCGCCTTGATATCGTCCTCCACGGTCGCTTTCTGGGAAGCATCGATCTTGTCGCCCACTTCGCCCAGCGCTTTCTCTGTCTGGAATACGAAGGAATCCGCCTCGTTTCTTGTGTCCACAGCTTCCTTTCTCTTCTTATCCTGGGCCTCAAATTCCGCCGCCTCTTTTACCGCTCTCTCGATATCGTCATCAGACATATTGGAGCCGGCTGTGATCGTGATATGCTGTTCTTTGCCTGTTCCCAGATCTTTCGCAGATACGTTCACGATACCGTTGGCATCAATATCAAAGGTAACCTCGATCTGCGGAACGCCGCGCATTGCAGGCGGAATACCATCCAGTCTGAACTGACCCAGAGATTTGTTGTCCTTTGCAAACTGTCTCTCGCCCTGCAGTACATTGATATCCACCGCCGTCTGATTATCGGAATAGGTGGAGAAGATCTGGCTGTGCTTGGTCGGGATCGTCGTATTTCTCTCGATCAGTCTGGTGGCAATACCGCCGGCTGTTTCGATCGAAAGTGACAGTGGTGTCACGTCAAGCAGCAGGATCTCACCGGCGCCGGCATCGCCTGCCAGCTTGCCGCCCTGCACAGAAGCTCCCAAAGCCACACACTCATCCGGATTTAAGGACTTGTTGGGATCCTTGCCGGTCAGCTGTTTCACCTTATCCTGTACGGCAGGAATTCTTGTGGAACCGCCTACTAACAGTACTTTGCCCAGATCAGTATTGGTCAGGCCCGCATCTCTCATGGCATTCTGCACCGGAATCGCTGTTCTCTCCACCAGATCATGTGTCAGCTCATCAAATTTTGCTCTGGTCAGATTCATGTCAAAGTGCTTCGGTCCCTCCGCCGTCGCTGTGATGAAAGGTAGATTAATGTTTGTGGTTGTCGCCGAGGACAGCTCTTTTTTCGCTTTTTCAGCGGCCTCTTTCAGTCTCTGCAGAGCCATCTTATCACCGGACAGATCCACGCCCTCCGTTTTCTTAAATTCACTGATCATATAGTCTGTGATCTTCTGGTCGAAGTCGTCGCCGCCCAGACGGGTATCGCCGTTTGTGGCAAGCACTTCGATCACACCGTCACCGATCTCAATGATCGATACATCAAAAGTACCGCCGCCCAGATCGTACACCATGATCTTCTGCTCTTTTTCATTGTCCAGACCGTAAGCAAGGGCCGCCGCCGTAGGCTCGTTGATGATACGCTTTACCTCCAGGCCTGCGATCTTGCCTGCATCCTTGGTCGCCTGCCTCTGAGCATCGTTGAAGTAGGCCGGAACCGTGATAACCGCCTCGGACACGCTCTCGCCCAGATAGCTCTCCGCGTCCGCTTTCAGCTTCTGTAAAATCATTGCGGAAATTTCCTGGGGGGAATATCTCTTATCAGCGATGTTTCTCTTTTTGTCTGTGCCCATGTCTCTCTTGATTGAAGAGATCGTGTTGTCTGCGTTGGTCACAGCCTGACGTTTTGCCGGCTCACCCACCAGTCTCTCCCCTGTTTTTGTAAATGCAACAACAGAGGGTGTTGTTCTTGCGCCTTCCGTGTTGGCAATAACGGTGGGTTTACCACCTTCCATCACTGCCACGCAGCTGTTTGTTGTTCCCAAGTCAATACCGATTATTTTGCTCATAATGTTTCTCCTCCTGAATCATATATTTTTGTTCTATCTTGTCAGGGATACCTTTCGGTTCCCGGGTTTCGCCTTTCATACGGTCTTCCCTCCGATACATGCGCGTATTTTTCAACCTGCCGTATCAGCTTACAACCGCTACCATGCTGTGTCTTACCACACTGTCTCTGTACAGATAACCCTTCATCATCTCCTGGGCCACAATGCCGGACTCATACTCTTCGCTCTCCACCTGCATAACCGCGTTGTGAAGGTTCGGATCAAATTCCTTTCCCACCGCCTCGATGGGTTTCACGCCCAGATTGTCGAGTTCTGTCAGAAGCTGCTTGTAAACCATCTGCATGCCGGATGCAAAGGGCGCTTCCTTTTCCTCCTCGGACAGTCCTGAAAGTCCTCTCTCAAAATTATCCACCACCGGCAGTATTTTTTCAATGACGCTCTTCGCACCGACCTCAAACATTGCTGTTTTTTCTTTCTCGGTCCGATGCCTGAAATTTTCAAATTCCGCAAGCTGCCTTTTTACTTTATCTTCCAGTTCACCAATCTTTTCATTCAGCGCTTCCGTCTTTTTATCTTCTTTGTTCTTTCTGCCGAAGACCTTTTTCTCCTTATCCCTGCCGGCCTTCTCCTGCCCGGCCGTCTCCTTTTCTTTCTTTGTTTCCTCCGGGCCATCCGATTCCGTCCCGCCCGGTTCGCTCTCCGCCTTTTCTCCGGTTTCTCTACATCCGGCCTGCCCGCCGTCCTCCGCTGTTTTTCCGCTTTCCTCAACCGTTTCGTTCTCGCTGCCTTCCTGTCCGGAAACAAACTTTTCCGCTTCTTCTTCGGGAGTCACCATATCTTTTTCCTTTTCTTCCACGATCCCCATTCCTTTCCGACTTTGTAAAACATGTCTTTTTTACGTTCTTCCCACATATTATATATCATACAATTGATCCATCTGTTTTTTCATCGTTTTCAACGCATCCACGACCTTCTCATAATCCATCCGTTTCGGTCCGATCACCCCTATGGTCCCTTTCATACCAGAACCCAGTTCGTAGGTTGCCGTCACCACACTGCAGTCCTTCATATTCGCCATCGGTGTCTCTTCCCCGATATAGACCTGGATACCTGTGTTGTTCTCGTCGGTCAGCGTCCCCTGCACCAGCTCTGTAAGCTGCTTTTTCTCCTCAAAAGTGGAAATGATCTCACTGGCCCGCTGGCCGTCCGACAGCTCCGGATATCGGAAAATGTTGTTTGCGCCGCTGGTATAGATCTGAAGATCCTCATCTGCTCTGATCGCCTCCGCCACGGCGTCGATCACACCGCTCACGATCTCACTGTGGATGCCCGCCGTCTGCTTCATGGCGGCTATCATTCCCAGATTGATCTCATCGATGGACAGGCCGTTCAGGTTGGTATTGAGCAGCATATTTAACTTTAAGATCGTCTCGTCATCCAGCGTTTCTTCCGTCTCCAGGATATTGTTGCGGATCATGTTTCCCTCCACCACGATCACCGCCAGAAGCTGTCGTTCATCCACCCGGGAAAGCTGAATGAACTTTACTTTATTGTGGTGTACGGTAGGGGCGGAGATCAGCGTGGCGTAGTTTGTATTATTTGCGAGTACTCTCGCCACCTGTTTCAGGAGATGCTCCATTTTATCTTCCTTTTCTAAGAGCATGCTCTTCATCTCTTCCACTTCTTTTTCTTTTTCCCGCATCATGTTATCCACATAAAGTCTGTATCCCTTGTCGGAAGGGATGCGCCCTGCCGAAGTGTGGGGCTGTAAAATATAACCCAATTCCTCCAGATCGGCCATCTCATTCCGGATCGTCGCAGAGCTTAAATTCAAATCGGTATATTTGGAGATCGTCCGGCTTCCCACCGGTTCTCCGGTCTCAAGATAGTTACGGATAACAGCCTGCAGAATTTTCAGTTTTCGCTCATCTAATTCCATGTTTATCCCCCTATCTTATTTTTCCCAACTTTCTCAAACAATACGGAATATCTTTCCCGGAACCAGCTATCGCATAAGGAAAAAGTCTTAACATACCCTCTGCAGAACTCCCGCCTGTTATACTGAATTTAGTATATGCAGTTTTTTCAGTTTGTTAGCACTCGATCAAATAGAGTGCTAATATCTTCTTACCATAAAATATCACTTACCCTTCCTCATGTCAATTGATTTTTCTAAATAATTTCTAAAATATATATAA